>ERZ777305.82-NODE-82-length-144889-cov-22.088467_pt1 | contig 144889 bp, 100 predicted proteins | sample MGYA00374965_ERZ777305 | MGnify/ENA primary metagenome ERZ777305 (study PRJEB29328, sample SAMD00013331) | mouse gut metagenome | study: EMG produced TPA metagenomics assembly of the Metagenome analysis of fecal microbiota from mouse which was promoted...
GCACCTGACTGTTAATCAGGGGGTCGTTGGTTCAAGCCCATCCTGAAGCGCAAATCCCCTTCCCCCCGAGGCGTCTTGCCCTGCTTATGCAGCCAAGGCGCCTCACCTTTTTATATCCCGTGGGCTAATTCAGAATGCGCCATGGCCGCGTAGAGACGGGATAGCATCCCGTCTCAAAACCAAACAGGGATTGCTATATAAACACGCCCCCCCTTCACAAAACATCCCCTTATACGGGGCACTATACTTCCTGAGACGGGATGCTACCCTCTTTGAAACGGGCATCCTCTTTGAGACGGCTACCATCCTCTTTGAGACGGGATGCTATCCTCTTTGAGACGGGATGCTATCCTCTTTGAGACGGGATGCTATCCCGTCTCTACCGCATATGATACACATACAATAGGAAAAACGCAAACCGCCGGGGTGCATAGCACCTCGGCGGTCGGAGCAAAGTAAGTAAACGTGTTTATTATTTAACGAGTATCTTACTATTCTTTAACGCGGATAACCACTGTTTATTTAGCGGATAACGATTTTTTCAACCTTGCTGCCCTGGCGGCGGATATACAGGCCGTTTTCGGGATTGGCAACGCGCACACCCTGAAGGTTGAAATATTCAACGGGGGCATCGGCATCCTCAACTTCCACAACTGCAACCGAGCTGCCGTTGCCAAGCTTGTAGAGAGTGGGGAGCACATAAGTACCCGCCTCGGCAGCTTCTTCAGCGGTATAAGCCCCGAAAGAGCCGTATTTCGGATCCTGGTAAACAATCCTGCCGGTAGCGACATTGGTGATAGTCGCCAAGCCGTCAGCAGCGATTTCAACCGACCATACACGGTTGGCAGCGCTGTCGTCAGTGGTGTCAAATGTCTGAAATCCATCCTTTGCACCGAGGAATTTGCCGTTAAGGGTGGCAATGTTATAGCCGCCGTCAACAGCAAGGAATGTCAACAGCGATTCCTCATTAGCCTCAAACGAAGCATCAGCGGCATCAGCGGGCATATCGGTCACGCTCATATATCCATAATTCTTATCGAAAAGCTCATTGTATTTGCCACCGGCCACAAACACGAATTCCCCTGCAGAAACGGAAGTCGCCTTCGTAACAGTCACAAGCTTGATTACATTGATGGTGTAAGAAGCCGAACCGCCATAGAATTCGTCGTTTTCAGCTGCCGTAGCGGTGATAGTAGCGCTGCCGAGACCTACGATGTCAACCTTGCCGGTAACCTCGTTAACCATTGCGACATCCTCGTTTGAAGAGGCATATTCCACAGCTGCCGTGGTAGCCTTGGTCAGTTCGGGAGCGGTGAATTCGTCGCCGAAGTTCACGGTAAATTCCGAAGTTTCGAATTTCATAGCAGCAGGTTGCTTGGTGACACCGCCTTCTTCATAAGTTATAGTGATTGACAAAATCTGATAATTCGGATTAGCACCGGCCACTTTTGCCGTCGGCAATGTCATGACAAATTCACCTGCGGCAGCACCAGTAAAAGTAACGGTTTTCGCCGTCGCATCATACGCAGCTTCAAAACCAGGGGCAACAGGCAGGTTTTCGGCACCTTCCGCAATACCCTTAAGCGATTTTGCATTCAAAACAACTTCTTTGGCATTTGCAATCTGGCCTCCGGAAATTGTCATTTTACAGCCGATATACATACGCAACGTCTTGTCTTTCTTCCAAAAGGTCGGCATCTGTGTGGGAGCAGGATTCTCCTGTACCGACTCAAACGAGAACTGATAATCCCCGACCTTCATTGATGTCATAGGCTGGATATTGCCATCCTTGGTCTCAGTACCTTCGATTTCCACGGCATCGGCCATAGTCAATGTAACGGTTTCCGCATTTGCAGCAAACCCGGCGCTGCACATCACAGCTAATGAAAGTAAAAATTTCTTCATAAAATATCAGTTTATGGTTAATGATTTATCTAAGGTAATATTACTTATCTGCACACACCGCTCCCCTCCTGCAACCTGCCGCCGGGCGGAGCCTGGGGGCAGGGACACGATGAGCGGCCGCTCATCGGAAGCGTTCGGGCGCTTCACGGTGTAAAGTTACGCAGAATTTCCCGTTACAACCCCATCACTCCACAGACATTTAGCCCCGACACCGCGTTAAAAAACGCTAATACGTCTCACCAATCCAGACATGTGGTCAAAGCATCCTACATGTCACCTATTAAACAAAAGCGCTGTGCCAGCGATTTGGCACAGCGCTTCTGTCATCTAACGGTTATGTATTTGTAACCGAAGGGTTATTTTGCCACGGCTGTGACTTTCGGACGATTGCCGGAGAAGTCGACAGTAATGTGATACATTCCTTCGAGGCCGGCAAAATTGCCGCCGTTGAACACTGCGGCTTCCATGTCGCCGCCATAGTTCATATCCCAGGTGCCGTTCATGCGGATTTTCCATTCGCCTGAAATCTGCACATCGCCCTCCCAAAGGAGCTGGTCGTCGGAGGGGGTGAGATTCCTTTGGTTATCCCAATCACCACCGCCGATTACGCCGAGGGTTTCAATCGGGGTAATGGTGTAGGTCATGTTGACGGTGCTTACAGTGAACCAGTAAAGGGCTGTGGCATCGGCAGGGGCAAGGATATTGCCGGGAGCGGCAGCATCGATTTTGCCGTCGGCACCGCCATACCAGGCGTCATCCCAGATGAATTTGAAACCACCGTCGTTATTGTTGACACGTGCGGCGCCAATGAACAGGGGATCAGCCTCATTGCCGTTCCAATACAGGCGCGGGCCATCCTGTCCCCATCCGTTGGCATTGCTCGGCACAGCCACGAAGTCAGGGCGCGTAAGCATCTCGATCGAGTAGGTCATCTCCTCCATGTTGATGGTGAAGCGGTATTTACCCGGTTCTACCAGCTTACCTGCCTGGGCCTTACCGTCGCCTACCAGCATGCCGTCGAGGTTTTCATCGCCGTCATCCTCGGGACCGTAGACGTTAGTCCATTCGCCGGTTTCCACGGCATCCGACGAAGCTATCTTCCAGTAGCAGCCGCCACCGCTGGCATCGAGAACCTCCTGGGTTACTTCGACAAGATAAGAGAACACGGGATCATCGTAAACATCCTTGTCGCTATGTTCGAACCGGAAGTCGGCAGCCTGGGCCAAATCCCATGTGGTGGCATTGCCGAGCATATAATATGCATCGTAGATTACGAAACCGGCATCCATGCAGGTTTCCTTCACAGAACCGCTGGCAGCATAATAAGTGGTGCTGTTGTAGCGGTAGGAAGTTCCGTCGAGGTTGATGTAGACAGGCACACGCCAGTAGGCAGTCTTCTCTTTGGGGCTTTTGCCGAACAGGGCGATGTGTGCATCGTTCCAATCAACGGCATTTACAGTTGCAACGCCTTCCTCGCTCATAGTCACCGGCAGGGTTTCGATGCGGCCGAACTCATCGCTGTTTGAAAGTTCGAGTTTGCATGTCGCAACAGCACCTTCGGGCAGATCTTCAATCTTGGTGAATTTGAACACTTCGATAGCGGGATCGGTTTTCCAATCCTCCAGGTTCAACACCGACGACTCAGCAAGGACACCGGCAACTTCACCGGATATATCGCCTTCAGCCATTACAGGCGCCTGCGGGTTCGACTGCATTTCAGGGGCTTCAGGAGCCTCGTCACAACCGACAAACCCCATAGCCAATGCTCCCAGCAGGAATATGTTTATTTTTTTCATTTTTCGTTTATGTCTTGGAGATTATCTTTATAAATAATTCTTGGTTGTCGCAGTGTGCCAAATCGTTACAATCCGGCACACTGCCAACCGCCATAGAGGTTAATCGGGAATCAGCCGGATGATATATGCACCGTTTTTGAACGTAAGCAACACAATCCCCTCGAAATCCTTATCCACCAGGATATCTTTGGAATTCTTGTCAAGCCACAGCGTGTAATCCTCATCGATGGGGATGGCACTGCCGTCAGTATTACCGCCGTTGAACGGGGCGCCGTTGAACGGGGCATTCCATGCCGAGGGCGACACCTTGAACTTGGTGCCTGCAGGCATCTCGATTGACTTGGTGCTCCACGAGTTCTTATCCTTGGCGGTAAAGAACTGGTAAGCCGGATTGGCGCTCCATTCAGCCAAGGGGAGCGACCCTATCAGATACAGATCCTGGGCAACATCCTTGACCCATATTGCAAGATAGCCTACCCTTACATGGTCGAATTTTACAATATTCGAAAGATACACCGTGTTTTCGACCGGGTTATTCATATTGGTGTAAACCTGCGAACGCAGACGCACATACACAGGGTAATAACCTTCAGGCAGGTCGCTTGCCTGCTGCACACCGAGCATTTCGCATAATGCTTCGGCCAGGTCGCGATTGGTTATTTTAATCGACGCGCAATCGGTCGACCAGCAGGCAGCAAGCGTGCGGCTGTCGGAAAAATCTTCTTTCAGCGAAACTACAGGGGTGTAGCGCACAGAAGCGGCAAAACCGTATTCTTCAGGCTGTGAACACTGGAGTTCAAGAGAGCCGGTCTCGTTATCGGCCGTCAACTCGATATACTGGGCCTGCATCACAGGCTGGTTAAGGAAGTCTACCACCGGCGTCCCCTCATGCGTCAGGAGTACAGGGTTGTCATCCTTGGTTTCATCGCAGGCGCAGAAAGCCACCGAACCGACAAGGGCGGCAAACAATATTGAAAGTTTATTCATTTTATGTTCATTAATTAAATGTTAACACTGGGTGTGTTTCCGACCCTTCAATCAATAGCCGGGATTCTGTTTGAACTCGGGCTGGGCTGCAAGGATATTGGTAGGGATAGGCATCAGGCGGTAGCGTTCGCTGATTGTGCCGCCATCAAGTGAATTGCCCTTCCATGCCCATGTTGCCTGGGCAGGGCCTACATATTTACCGAAACGGATCAGGTCGGTGCGGCGGGTCATCTCGAAATAAAGTTCACGTGAACGCTCGTCCAAAAGGTTTTCGGCATTAAGGTCGGAACCAACCCATTTGGAAACCCCTGCACGCTCGCGGAGGTAGTTCACACCTTCCAAAGCCGAAACGCGGTCGCCTTGGCCATGCAGGAAGCACTCGGCACGCATCAGATACACATCTGCCAGACGGAACAAGGCCAGGTCGGCCACGCCCCAAGGCGACGAGAATGTGGAGCTCATATCAACCACACCGTTGGTATGCATGAGGTTGGTCCATTTGATAGCCTGGTAACCTGCGTTTTCAAATTTGCCGAATTCGGCGTTCTCGATGCCTCGGCCATCGCGAATCCACAAGCTCCAGCGTGTATCCTGGGGCTCGCTCTCAAACCTGCGCGAAAGCTCCTCACGCGCTGTCAGAGAGCTCCAGGCCGACTGGCAGCCGAACCCGCCGGCAGAAATCGCACCGGCCATCAGGAATGTGGTGCCACCGTAGCTTTGTGCGTGGTCGCCGTCAAAAGGCAGACCCCACAGGATTTCGTTCTCAGCCGTGTTGCCGCCACCGGGCATATACTCTTCATTGTTTCCGCAGAAAAGTGCGAGGTAGTTGTTGGCAAGACCCGACTGCTTGTAGCCGGTACCCTTATGACGTTCGATAATGTTGTTGCAACGCTGCAGGCACTTATCCCATGCGCTCACGGCGCCGTCGGTATATACCTCGGCATTCAGGTAGACACGGGCAAGAAGAGCCTCGGCGGCATCCTTGCCGATACGGCCATAAACCGCAGGGGCATCAAGCTCACCGCCATCAACCAACTCGGCCAACTCACCCTCAAGCCACTTGTAGATTTCGGCGCGGGGAGTCTGGACCGGCTCGGTGCCGTCGGGTGCCGTCAGGATGAAACCTACGTTACCAAACAGGTCGACCATGAAATAGTAGCTAAGCGCACGCAACGTGCGTACCTCGGCACGCATACGGGCTATTTTTTCATTGTCGGCGTTATCCTCGGTCACAGCCATGAACGAGTTGCACACAGCTATATGCTGGTAAAGGCGGCTGTAGCACACTTCGAGCTGCACATTGTTGGCCGAGAAGCTGTTGGTTATAATCTCACGGTGGCCGTCATCCTCCCAGATCCAGAATGCCTCGTCGGTGGGATATTCGCAAAGGCCGAACACGATTCGGTTATACACCGACATACCGGCGTTCGGGGTCGAGATATTAGCCCCACCGGGGTCGGAGTTTCCGGCATGGATCAGGTTTGCATAGCACTGGGAGAATGCATTGCCGAGCCATTCCTCATTGGAAGGGTCAGCGAAAATTTTAGTGGGGTCGATGGGTTCGAGGTCGAGGTCGCCTACACATGAGGAATTAGCAATCCCCAATGCCAGTGCCACACCGCCGAGCATCATATATTTCTTGATATTCATCGTGATATTCATTAAAAAAATCAAACTGGATTAGAATGTAGCGACAAGGCCGAGCGAGTAGGTTGTCGATTTGGGATAGGGTGATGATTCGACACCACCGGCGAGTTCGGGATCGACACCGTTATATTTGGTAATCACGAACGGGTTCTGAACACCGGCAAACAGGCGCAGACGCAGGTTGTCCTTAAGCAGGTTGTCCCAGGTGTATCCGAGTGTTATGTTGTCACAACGCAGGAATGCGGCGTTACGCAGATAATAATCGCTCATCTTCTGCACCGACTCGAAATAGTGGTCGGCCTTTACAAGGTTATGCAACCCGTACTGGAACATGCGCTGGTAGTATCCTTCGCTTGCCTCCACGTTGTTGTAAACGTAGTTGCCGAGTGATGCACGGAGGTTGAAACCGAAATCCCAGCTCTTATAGCGGAACTGCGACCCGAAGTTCATCGTTACTTTCGGATTCTTCGAGTGGTTGATAACCTTGTCTTTCTGGTCGATGATACCGTCGCCGTTCTGGTCCACGTAAACACCCTCGATGGGGGCGCCGTTTTCGTCATAAACCTGCTGGTAGAGATAGAACGAGCTTGCAGGGTAGCCTACGGCATTCACCATCACCGTACCGTCGGGGCCTACGCCGTCGCCGGTGGTGTAACGGGCATCGGGGTCGTTGAGCTTTGTAATCTTGTTCTTGTTCCAGCCCACATTGTAGCTGAGAGTCCACACGAAGTCATTTGTAACAACCGGTTTTGCCTGGATATTGAATTCGACACCATAGTTCTCAAGGTCGCCGATGTTGCAGTCCAGACGGTTTACAGTCGATGAACCGGCAGGCACATTGATGTTCGACAACAGGTCGGTGGTCTTGCGGTAATATCCTTCGATGCTACCTGTGATGCGGTTGTTCATGAAACCGAAGTCCAAAGCGCCGTTCCATGTGGTTGTGGTTTCCCATTTGAGGTTGGGATTCACGCCGTTGGGGAAATAGGGGTTATACCACCCGTTCAGGCCGTTGGGATAAAGCACCGTGCCCTGGCTCTGCTGGTAGGTGGTGGTGTAGTTGTTCGACGAACCCACATCCTGCTGGCCGGTCTGGCCCCATCCAAGACGCAGCTTCAATTCGCTCAACCAGCCCGAAGCATCCTGCAACCAGGCTTCCTCGTTGATTTTCCAACCGAGGGCAACGGCAGGGAAGATACCCCAGCGGTTATCCTTCGAGAAACGGGATGTAGCATCGCCGCGGACGGTGAATGTTACCAGGTAGCGGTTCATCAGGATATAGTTCAAACGGCCATAGAACGAAAGGAGCTGGAGATGATCCTTATAATAGTAGATACCGTCGGGCGACAGGGGACTGGGAACGAACGGCACGCCGATATTATCTTCCGTACCGGGAACCACATCGATATAATATGTGTCATTGATAAGCGACGAAGGCCCGTAATTGCCGGTGTTGTTATACGGGTAATAGAACATGCCGGTAGTGGGCACGTCGCCGGCATTGTGGTTTTCTTCATAGAAACGCTGCCATGAATAACCGGCTGTAACGTCAAATGCCGAGCTGATGGCTTCGAATTCATTCTTATAGTTGAGATAGAATTCCAAAAGGGTGTTGCTCTTGAACTGGTATGTGTCCTTACGGTAGCCGCCACCATACTGGTTGTAGCCGTCCCTCCAGGATATACCCGAATTGGCGGTCACCTCGTTCACCTCGTCGGTCTTGCTCACGTCGTAACCGAGGTTGAGGTTGGCGTGAAGTTCGGGCAGGAAGTGGAACGAATAATCCAATTGCAGGTTACCGTTGCTGCGGTAGACATTGGCATAATTGCTACGCTCCATCAGGTTCGACACGGGGTTGGTGTCGGCATTAGGCATAAAACCGATACCATCTTTACCCTCCTTGTTGTTGGGAGAGGTGTGCTGGTAGTAACCGTTAAACAGGTACTGCTGGCCTGCATTGCCACCGGCAAGCGCGATATTGTTACGCACAGGCTGTGTGGGGTTGTAGGAGATGGCGTTATAAACAGCCCCCTCGTTACCGAACTGGTTGCGGATATAGTAACCCTTCACATTGGCATTCACACTGAGGTGATTGTCAAAGAACTTGGGAGTGAGGTTGAACCCGGCTGTGACACGGTCCATCTTCGAAGTCTTGATGATACCGTTTGAATTGGTGTAGCTCACCGATGCACGGTAAGGAAGCCATCCGGCCGTACCACCGATAGAAAGGTTGTAGTCGGAGCTTACAGTGGTGCGCAACACCTCGTCCTGCCAATTGGTATCGGCGGTTCCAAGGAATGCGCGGCTCTCGCTTCCTTCACTGCTTCTGTCGATGATTGCCTGGCGGAAATCAGCCGTCGACATCGTCTTATATGTTTTGCGGGCAGTGTTGACATACATGTTGGCAGCGAAGCTTACCTGCGGCTTGCCCGCCTGCCCTTTCTTCGTGGTCACGATAATCACACCGTTCGAGGCACGCGAACCGTAGATAGCGGTAGCCGAAGCATCCTTGAGCACAGTCATGCTCTCGATATTTTCAGGCGAAATCATCGAGAGGGGGTTGCTCATACCTTGCACGCTGTTATTATCCAAGGGCACACCGTCGATTACGATAAGGGGGTCGTTCTTTGCGGCAAGCGACGCCTCGCCACGGATACGGATCTGGGCACCGCCTTCGGGGCCGCCTGCAGTGGTTACAACCACACCAGGGGTCTGACCCACGAGCATGTCCTGAACGGAGGTTGCCAGACCGGCCTCGATTTCGTCGGGCTTGATTACGGCTACCGAACCGGTGGCATCGGCTTTCTTCACAACGCCGTAACCGATGGCAACGACTTCGTTAAGCATAACAGAATTTTCCTGCAGGGTGACGTTGATGGTCTGACGCCCTTCAACGGCCACCGTCTGTGTGTCGTAACCCACATAGGAAAACACCAGTTTGCCTGTAGGGGCTACATTGATAGTATAAGCGCCGTCGATATCGGTCGACGTGCCTGCATTTGTACCCTCGGCAAGGATACTTGCACCAATCAGCGGCTCACCGGTGGGATCGGTAACCACGCCGTGCACGGAGATTGTCTGCGCCTGCACCGTGAAGGCAAAAAGCAGACCTGCCAGGAGAAACATCAGTTTCCCGGCAATTCCTGTTTGTGAATGTTTCATTTAATACTAATTTGAAATTTATGATTTTTCATGATGTTTACAAGACAGCTATTGCATATCTGTGCTGCCGACTTTCCGACGTTGCGCATTGCTGCCAGGCAATGCGCAACAACCCCATGGGGTTGTTGAAACGCGACAAACGCCACGCCTTCTCTTACGCGTTTATCTCACTCTGTAATCATTAAAGCCAATCCGGTAACAGGGCATGCTGCTGCCTGTTTTCCCAGGATTTAAGGTAATGGAGATAGTCGTCTACACATTTTTAATAGAATCACCCGCAAAATTATTTAAAATCCTTAACACTCCAATAAATTCAATTGCAAAAATAACCGCCATAATAGTTAAATATGGTTAACGGCGTAAACATCCCCGTTGTTTCATACGTCATTTAAAAGATATTACGGATTATATGAGACGGTAAGCGGCAACTCACCCGGCCGGCGTTCCGATGCACAAAAATCAGCCGGTTTCGAAGTTAAAGGATGTTTCAACCCCGACCGGCCTGGCAAAAAAGTGTTTTAAAACATCAAAACCGCGCTCCCAATGCAAAATGATGCAAACAAATAATTAACTTCTTCACTAAATTTGCATCCTAATTCAAGTAAAGGCGCACGGGGCTGCCCGCCCGCGCCACACATAAAGGATTCTGCCTGCACATCTCATAGGCAGTAGCATCCGATCACCGATAGGTTCAACTATTTTTAAGTAAAAAAGATGAAGATAACACGGCGCCAGACGCTGCTCGCGGCAACAGCCGCAACCGCCATGGCCGCCCTGGCATATAACGTGACCGGCACGGTCACCGACAACCAGGGTGAACCGCTGATGGATGCCACCGTGCGCATCCTAGCCGCCAAGGACAGCTCGTTTGTAAAGGGATCGATTGCCGACCTCGACGGCAACTTCAAGTTCACAGGACTGAAAAACGGCCGTTACCTGGCTGAAACAACATATATAGGTTATAACAAGACCCTGACCCCCTTCCGCATCAGCGGTGCCAACGCATCGCTCGACACGATACGGGTCGACGAATCGTCGATCGTGCTACAGGAAGCAACCGTAATCGGTGTCAAGACCCCGGTCAAGGTCATGCAGGACACAATCGAGTTCAACGCCGACACCTACAAGACCCCGCCGAACGCCGTGGTCGAAGACCTATTGAAACGACTCCCGGGCGTGGAGGTAGATTCCGACGGCAAAATAACATCCAACGGCAAGGAGGTGACGAAAATACTCATCGACGGCAAGGAATTCTTTGCCGACGACCCCAAGGTGGCATCAAAGAACCTGCCGGTCAACATGATTGACAAATTGCAGGTGGTTGACCGCAAAAGCGACCTGGCACGCCTCACCGGCGTTGACGACGGCGAGGACGAAACCGTAATCAACCTAACTGTAAAAAAAGGGATGAAAAACGGATGGTTCGGCACCGTGGAAGGGGGCTACGGCACCGACGAACGTTACCAGGCCACGTTCAACATCAACCGCTTCTGGGGCGACAACCAGATTACCTTCCTCGGCTCGGCAAACAACACAAACGAACTGGGCTTCACCGACGGCAACGGCAACCGTTTCCGCCGGTTCGGCGGTGTCGACGGCATCAACAACTCGCAGAACATAGGCATGAACTTCAACGTGGGCAATGGCGAGATACTGCGCATAGGGGGCGACGTGATGTATTCACACACCGACCGCGACACCCGCAAGCGGCAGGAACGCCAATACCTATTTGCCAACGACCCCACATTCGAACGCTCGAACTCCGAGGCTCGCGACCGTGGTCACAACCTCCGCGCCGATTTCCGTGTGGAATGGAAGCCCGACTCGTTCAACTCCCTCGACTTCCGACCCAATTTCTCATTCAACACCAACAATTCCACATCGGCCAGCACCGACGAGATGTTCGGAGCAAGGGTGGCCGACGGGATAAACGTGTTCGACGACCCGATCAACAACAGCCTGAACCGTTCCGACTCCCACGGCAAATCATATGAGGCCGGAGGCCGGTTGATTTACAACCATAATTTCGCATCACACCGTGGCCGCTCGTTTTCAGTCATGGCCAACTACCGATTCTCAAACGTGCGCGAATATGAGAACTCACTGGCCTACACATTCTTCAACAAGGCAACGGAAAATGACGAAATCCAGCAGGAAGAGGAGGACTTCTCAGCCGAAACCTACGCCCCGGTGAACATCAACTCTATCGACACATATAAACAATACACCTCCAACCACACATGGGCAAACACCGTGACAGCCCGACTGAGCTGGACCGAACCGCTGGGTAACGTGAAAAACGGGAACTTCCTGACCACAAGCTACCGCATACAGTATCGCTGGAACAATGCCGACAAAATAGTTGACCGAAGCCTTCCCGATTTCGAAGCATCAGCCCTCAATCCCGGCTATCCCGCACCGGAATCGTTCACATATCTGCCCTGGGAATACCAGCCCGACCTTTCAAACCAGTTCCGCAACGACTTCATGACACAGGACCTGCGTATAGGCTATAAGAAAGTCCATGCCAAATACAACCTCGATGCAGGTGTGTCACTCGTGCCATCGATGAGCAAGAGCGAGAACCTCATATCCGCCGATAAAAACATCCCCGAACGGTGGGTATGGAATTTTGCCCCGTTCATGCGCTTCCGCTACCGCATAGATAAGCAAAGCTCCTTCAACATGCACTACATGGGGCGCTCGTCGCAACCCTCGATGACCCAGTTGCAGCCGGTGGCCGACTATACCGACCCGCTCGACGTGGTGAAAGGTAACCCCGGCCTGAAACCCTCGTTCAGCCACAACATACGGTTGCGTTTCCAAAAATTCTCACCCGAGAGCCAACGCTCCATCATGACGATGGCCGACGCCAGCATCACGCAGAACGCCATAATATCGCGCACCACCTTCGACAGCCAGACCGGCGGACGCTACACCACCTATGAAAACGTGAACGGAGTGTGGAATGCACGCGTGATGAACATGTTCTCACAACCGTTCGGTTCACAGAAAACATGGTCGTTCAACAACAACATATTCATGAACTACAACCGCCAGGTGGGTTATAACAACGGGCTGCCCAACCGCTCGGGAACCTTCATGATTGCCGAATCCCCCTCGATTGCCTTCCGCCCGCAGAGCCTGGAGCTGGAACTGCGACCCACATGGCGTATGCAGACCACCCACAACAGTCTTGAAAGCATAGGCAACTCCACGGTGCATAACTTCGGAGGGATGTTCAACGGCTCATGGTACGCGCCATTCGGCCTGGTACTTGCCACCGACCTGAATTTCACCGCCTCACGCGGATATAGCGCAGGCTACAACACCGACCAATGGATGTGGAACGCCTCAATCGCCTACCAGTTCCTCCACGGGCGCTCGGCAACTCTGATGCTCAAGGTCTACGACCTCCTGCAACAGAAAACCAATATCCGCCGCACAATCACAGCCAACTATATCGACGACATAGAGTACAACTCGCTCACCCGCTACTTCATGCTCACCTTCACCTACAGGTTCAACACCTTCGGCAAAGGCAACGAGCCTCAAAACCGCAACAACATGCATCGCGGCTTCGGCGGCCCCCCTCCGGGCATGCGCCGCTAACACTGTGATGTATCAAAATGAACTGCACCCCAAAAGTTTTCTGTCTGACTTTTGGGGTGCAGTTCATTTTAGCACACAGCTGTGGTTTTCGCCCTGATGGCAAGGGTGCTGTCAGAATGGTTCAGCCTCACCCGCAAGCGACGACCCGGCTGAGCCGTTATGCCCCCCTATTGGAATGCCTTATCCCTTTCCCTGCACTAATCAAGCCTGATTACCATCCCCTCGTTGGCCGCATCAGTGGCGGGAAAAACGGCACGGGCTTCGGCAAGATGCCTCTTTTCGTCGTTATAGGCTTTTGAAAAGTGGCCGAGAAGCAAACGCCCGGCATCTGCGGCACGGGCTATGCGGGCAGCCTCTGAAGCAGTGCTGTGGAACCGTTCACGCGCCTTTACGGCTGAATCGTCGGCATAGGTGGCTTCATGATACAAAAGGTCGACACCCTTAACCACCTCCGCAATCCCCGGCATATACATCGTGTCAGAGCAATAGGCATAGCTCACCGAGCGGTCGGCAGGGGTTGTGAGGCGTTCGTTAGGCACAACCACCCCTTCGGGGGTCACAAAATCGGCACCATCCTTTATATCCTTCAACCGCGACACCGGGATGTTATGGAACTTCGCCATGTCGCCACGCAGGTGACGCGGTTTCGGTTTCTCCCGAAACAGGTAGCCCACACACGGCACCCGGTGCCGAAGCGGGAAAGCCTCCACCACCAACGAATCGTTTTCCCATGCAACCTGCCTCACCTGCGGGTCGATAATGTTGAATTCCAGGTTATAGGTCTTCTCCCTGCAGAAAAAATCCATCATCCTGCCTAGCAGCTCCGCCCCCTCGGCAAAGGTATGCACCGTGACCGTACCACCCTTCTGCTGCAAAGCCAACGTCGACAGCAAACCCGGCAACCCCAGGCAATGATCGCCATGGAGATGACTGAGAAACACATGGTTAAGGCGTGAGAATTTCAATCCCATACGCCGCATCGACAGCTGTGCGCCCTCGCCGCAGTCAACCATCATCAACCCTCCCCTGTAATCAATCACCTGGCATGCGGGCAAATGCCTCAGCGACGGCGTGGCCGACCCACACCCCAATATATTCAACGTAAAATCACTCATGTAATTATAACGACCGCATGCCCCTGTTTATTGGGAGGGGGAGGTGTAAGTCGTAAGTCGTAAGTTGTAAGTCGTAAGAGATAAATGGGGAGGTTGGGGGAGGTGAAGTTTTGGGTGAAGTTAAAATAAATGAGGGCAGGCTTACTGTGCGTCAAGACCTACCCTACACCTATTATTTTATTCCACAGGTTCTTTTATTCCACAGGCATCCTGCCTGTGGCGTCAAGATATTCGTCAAAGGCCACGCGGTAGGCACCGTAAGCAGCCGTGAAATCATCAATCGCCTCCCGGTTAAGAGCTTCCGCATCAAGCATATCGGTTACCGTACTCATCCCGGCATCGTAATAGGCGCGGTTAAGCCTGAGATTCTCGGCACTTTGCCCGATAGCCTCGACCGCTATAGCCATCTTGCGGTGGGCGGAGGTCAGGTTATTCCATTTGTCGTGCATTTCGATTTCAAGCTTCTGGCTAAGATCCGTAAATTCGGTCTGGGCCATCTCCACCGCCAGCTGCTTGCGGCGGATGGCATGGGAACCGCCCCACCACCCCGACAAAGGCACGTTGACCGACACCATCACAGCGCCGAAATCATGGTTCTGGCCTAGCACATCATGATAAAACCACCCGGCGCCCACAGCCACACTCGGCAGATTCTTTCCCACCTCTATCCGTTTTTCAAGCTTTTTAGCCTCTATGTTTTCACTCAGAAGCCGGTAGCCTACAGTCTGAGGCAAAGCCTCGGCAGGATGTATGAAAAGGGAATCGGGAATTGACGGCAACGCGGAGGGCACGGCTGCATCAATGGCAGGGCGGACATTCTCCGGCAAACCGATATACTGCCCCAAAAGCGACCCGAACAGCTCTATGCCGTTATCCAGGTCGACCATATCGGCACGGTATTGGTTTCGCCTTAGCTGCACCTTCAGGAGGTCGTTGCGCGTGGCAATCCCCGCATCTACGGCAACCTGCACCTGGCGGTCGAGCGAGTCGAGTGTCTGGAGCGCCTTCTCAAGCGTCCGGCGCGACGCCTTCAACGTTGCCAGCTGCCAGTAATAACTGCGGGCCGTAAGCCGCACCTGGTCGGCGGTCTGCCTTCCCTGCAACTGCGCCACCACCTCGCCCACCTTGGCCAGTTTGTTGCCGTTAACAATCCTGCCCCCCATAAAAACGGGTTGCAATGCCTGTATCCCGGCCATCTTGCCTTTATTTATCAGCCCCACGGTGACAAGGTCGAAAAAATCATATTCCAACACATCGTTATGGGTCTTGAATGCCGTGAACGAGGCCGATACCTGTGGGAAATACTTTGTAAATGCCTCGCGACGGGTTTCACCCGCCGCCTCTATGTTCCTGGCGGCATTACGCACGGCGGCATTGTTGGCGATAGCCATTTCGGCACACTGCCCCGCCGTAAGCAGCGTGTCGCTGACGGCAGGCGACTGCTGCAATTCCTGCGCAGAGGCAAAGGCCAGCGACAGGACTATCACAATCAAAGAAAACAACTTTTTCATACCAGGTGTGTTTCAAGGGGTTCTTCCAACGGTTTGTCGGCATTTTTTGATTTTGCCTTCATTTTCCAATATGCCACGGGGATTACAGTCAGGATAAATATCATCGTAATCGGGGTGCCGTAAAAAATCACCACACCCATAGGCTGCCACAAGGCGCTGTTGCCTATAACCATAGGGAGCACACCCATGGTGGCGGCGGCTGAGGTGAGAAAGATAGGCCGCATCCTCCGCCTGGAGGCATTCAGCACGGCATCCTTCAGTGTCTGCCCCTCGTTGCGCAGCTCCTCGGCATAGTCAAGCAGCACGATGGCGTTGCGCACAAGTATCCCCATCAGCGACACGATGCCAAGCACACATGTCAGCGAAAGCACCGTTCCTTGCAGCCACATCCCTATCCCCGCACCGGGAATGCACAACAGCAACGAAAGGAGCAGCAACACCGCCGTGTCGGTTTGCGAATAGTGGAACAGGATAATAAAGAATATGATTGCCACAGCCATGGCAAGAGCCGACAGAATCTGTGGCAGTATGCTCATGGAGGTATCCCACTCGCCGCCACGTTTCACGGTCACGCTGTCAGGGATGTCGATCTTGTCAAGCCTGTCCATCACGGCCTCAGTGCGGTCTATCACATTCACGTTGCGCTCCACTTCGGCGATAAGCGATATTTCCGGAATACCGTTGCGGTGCTGCAACACCCCTTGGTGCCACTGCGGGCGCACATCGGCAATCTGTCGCAACGGCACACTCGTGGCGCCCGTAAGCCCCACAGGTTCCCCCATCAGACGGGTGATGCAGGCAGAATCGGCCGATGCGGTTTTAAGTACCACCGGGATGCCGTAGTCCCCCTCCCACATCGTTGCAACGGGCAGACCTGTAGAATAGCGGAGAGCCAGTGTCGATTCCAGAATCACACTGTTCAGCCCCAGGCGCGATGCCGCAGTCCTGTCAGGGTCCACAACAACCGACGCCATCGGGTTATCGAGCGACGACCTGACCGACCTCAATCCCGGCACTTTGCGCATTTCCGTCAGGAACGTGTCGGCCACAGCTTGAAGCTGCGCCATGTCATGCCCCGACAATCGGACCTCGATCGGATAAGCGGCATTGGAATAACTAAGCTGCTTGAACCTTACGAACGCATCAGGGAAGGCCGATTCATAACGGTCGGTGTATTCGTCGAGCACGTCGACCGTGGCCTCGTCGCTCTGTGTGTTAACAATAAACTGGGCAAAGGCAGGTCCCCCCACCTGGGGCGCATAGGTGGCCTGGAAACGGGGTGACGAACACCCGTGGAAGGATGCTATCGACACCACCCTCTTATCCTTCGAAAGAATGCGTTCAAGCGAATCGGCAACCTGCGTGGTGCGTTCCACCGATGTGCCGGCAGGCATGAAAATCTCCACGGCAAACTGGTTGCGCTCGGCAATAGGCATGAGCTGGAACGGGCGCGACAGGAAAACCCAGGCACCTACGCCTACGCTCACAACGCCGAGAACGATGGTGAGGACAGGCCGGTTGAAACAAGCCGTTATCACACGGTCGTAGACCTTCTGCATCGACACGAAGAAACTGAACTTCTTTTTACCCGATGCCACCGCTTCCTGCTGCAGCTTGTAAATAGGTTCCTTTATAAGCACATATTGCAGGAACGGCACAAGCAACTCCGCCACCACAAGCGACACGAAAAGGATTATGGTCATGCCCCACGGGAAATCGGTAAGAAAGTCGCGGAACATCCCCGTCACCGTAAGCAGGAACGGGAAGAATGTTATGGATATAGCCAATGTGGCCGAGAAAATTGCCTTGAAAAATTCCGTGCCGGCACGCAGGGTGGCCGACATATGGTCCATCCCCTCTGAAATCAGCTCCACATAATCGTCGATTATGACCACCGAATTATCCACAATCATGCCAAGCGACACTATCAGACAGGCCAGCGTCACGGTGTCCAGCTCTATACCGAAGGCATAAAACAATCCGAGCGATATGAATATGGCGACAGGAATCGTAGAGGCCGCGATAAGGGCTACCTTGAGCGGCAACAACAACATTATCACCACCACCACGGCCACGATGGCGATAATAAGCTCCACCAGGAAATAGTTGACGGAGCTGTTCACAACCACAGGCTGGTCGGTTATCTTGAACAGGGTCACACCCGACGGGATTTCCTTCTGGAATTCGTCGAGCTGCCTGTCGACCTTGGCACCCATATCCACAATGTTGTGGCCGGGCTTCATCTCGACACTAAGCAGGATGCATTTCTCAAAATTATTGGTGATATAACTTGTAGGCTGCGGATATTCCTTCTTTATCTCTGCGATATCGCCGAGACGGACAATCGAGCCGCCTGGGGTTGCGAACACAACCATATCCCTCACGTCCTCAATCGAGTTGACAGCCCTTTCCACCAATATCGGGCGCGTGTAGACCCCGTTGCGCAGCTCGCCTCCCGACGTCTTGAACCCCTGTGCCAGCAGCGTGGCTGCCACGGTTTTTTCCCCAAGGGCGTAATGACGCAGTTTCTCAGGGTCGAAACGCACGGCAATCTGTTCGTTCTGCTTGCCGAACACCTGCATCGTGCCCACACTCTCGATGGTGCGCAGTCTGTCTTTCAGGTTATCCATATATTCGCCAAGTTCCCGGTAAGTCTTGTCGTCGCTCTGCATGGTTATCAGCAATGCCGAGGTGTCACCGAAATTACTCAGCGTCTCCACACCCAGCACCCCCGGCGGAAGTTTGGCCTTGATCCCCTCCATCCCTATCTTGAATTCATTCCAGAACGCATCGGTATCCTCAACGTTATCGTCAAGCCCCACGAACACGATGAGCGTACCCGCCGTAATCTGGCTGTGGGTCTTAGCCTTGTCGACCTCCTTATATGAAAATATATAATCCTCGAGCGGCTTGAGCACCTCCTCCTCGATTTGCTCCACCGTCGCACCGGGGTATATCGCCCCGACCACACCCTCGCGGATGGTGAAATCGGGAAACTCGTTCTTGTTCATCACTTTCAGGGCATAGATGCCGAAAGCTATAAGCACCGAGGCAAGAAGGATTATCTCCTTGCGGTACTTCACACCGGCCACCACTATCGGCGATGGCTTTGGCTGCAATTTGGGCGTATCGGGTTGGTTTGCCATAGCTCGTTATGTTATTGGAGGTGTTCTGCAACAGGTTCCACGGGAGTGCCAGTGCTCACTTTGCCCATACCGGCAACAATCACGCTGTCGCCTCGCGATATGCCTGATTTCACAGCTATCCCCCCGTCGGTTATGTCACCGGCGGTAACATAGCGGCGTTCGGCCTTACCGTTATTTGCGACCCATACAAAATTGCGGTTATCCCAATCCAACAGCACCGCCTGCGACGGGAGGACAATAGTCCCGGCACTGTCAGCAGCCGTGGCGGCACCTGCAACCCTGACTGTCCCTGTCATTCCCGGCAGGATTCTGCCTCCGGGATTAGGAATGGCGGCTTTTACGGCATAAGTGCGGGTAAGGGGGTCGGCAACCACGCTTTTCTGGACAACCTTCCCTTCGACCGAAGCCCCGGCCAGCACACCGAGTTCAGCCGTGACTGCATCGCCAACGGCAATCCCCCCGATTTCCTCCTCCGGCACAGGTATCGACATCTTTATCTCGTCTACACTGACAATCATCAACACCGGCACACCCGCCATCACGTTCTGTCCCGGCTCGGCCAGTTTCTGCGCCACAACCCCTGACCCAGGTGCGTATATCGCAGCGTCCGACACCTCACGGGCAGCTATTGCTGCGGCGTTTGACGCCTGTTTGAGCTTGCTTTGGGCTTCCACCCACTTGATTTCAGGCAAGGCATCCGCATCGTGGAGTTTTTTCAGACGGTTATATGCATCACGTGCCTCTTCAAGGGTGGCCTGTGCGATATTGTTGGCATTAGCAAGGCTCTCGCTTTTAACACGGGCCAAAAGCTGCCCCTTGTCAACGCGCTGCCCCTCTTCAACATAAATATGACTGATTGTGCCGGGCACTGAAAAGCTGACCGCCGAATTGCGGTCAGACTCCACCGTACCCGAATAAGTACGCTGCCCCACAGCCCCCTGCGTCCCGGCAGGAACCACGACACTGACGCGAACCGGGCCCTGCCCGGTAACAGCAGTTTCCTTATGACAAGAGGTTATTACACAGGCCGAAAACACAACTGCCGACATGGGGATGATAAAGGGGGAACGGTGTCTCATAAAGTCCGGGGATTATAGGTTGAAACGTGAATCATCACATGATGATACATTTAAAACCACCTTTGAACCTTAAAAGTTTACGAATCATAACAACGTGGTTTCAACCGAATCAGCCACTACCCGGCACCTTTATTCAATGCCGGTCATAAACAATAAAAAATATGGGGATTTAAAAATTTTCACTAAATTTGTATTCGGTATTTATTACGCTATAGCATTTTCGGCTCAAGCCGCATTTTATACTCATATCATACTTAGAGGGTGTTTAATAATAAATGTTAAATTCCCGGTGGCGTATCTTTTAGCTAAATTGCTATAAATGAAGAAGGAGCGTAGCGAGCTACGTGACTGATGAATTTTAGCAATTCAGCAAAAGAGACGCCAAGGCGGGGGTAACTTTAAAAATCCATTAATTCAAAAAATAATGTTGATACAGAAATTACCATTCCACTCGAAAATCACGGGCGCCTTTAGCTCTTCATTTCAGTCACATAGCTCGCTATGCTCCTTCAATTCAGAGCAAAATGCGCCACGTGATTTTCGGCCGGGAATTAACATTTATTATTAAACACCCTCTTACATTCATTACCACTTAATTAAATTATTACCATGAGGAAAATTAACCGGGTACTGCTCGGGGCATCGATTGCCCTGACGGCAGCTTCAGCCTCGGCCGGAACTTTCGTCGGCGACCGTACCGACTTCCGTGACGAGACAATCTATTTCGCCATGACCACCCGTTTCTATGACGGGGATCCCACCAACAACGTATGCTCCTGGGACAAGCAGGATGTGCAGATTGCTAATGGCGACCCAGACTGGCGCGGCGACTTCAAAGGGCTTATCGATAAGCTCGACTATATCAAGGCACTCGGCTTCACCGCAGTATGGATTACCCCTGTCGTACAGAATTCTTCGGGCGAAGACTACCACGGCTACCATGCCATGGACTTCTCGAATGTGGATCTCCGTTATGAGAGCCGCAAAACGTGGGGTGCATCAGAAGATGTAAAATTCCAGGACCTCATAGACGCGGCCCATGCAAAAGGGATGAAGATTATCCTCGACATAGTGCTCCAGCACACCGGGAACTTCGGAGAAGCCTATCTCAACCCCCTCTTCACCCGCGACCAGAACATCAGGAACCAGGCATCGGTATCCGCATCGATGATTCCCAACCCCGACAGGCTTAGCGCAAACTATTTCGAGCTGGATCCCAAAGCGCAGTATGCGGAGCGCTGGAAATATTTCAAGAACCCCGAATTCGAGCCTGACAACTATTACCACCATTACGGCACAGGCTGGAACTGGGACCTTCCCAACCGCTGGTGGGGGCAGATTGCAGGCGACTGCGTGGATCTCAACACCGAGAACGACTATGTAGCCGAATACATCGTAAACTGCTACGGCAAGTTCATCGAAATGGGTGTTGACGGCTTCCGTATTGACACCACCGGCCATATCTCGCGCCTTACCTTCAACAAGCAGTTCATCCCGCAGTTCCTCGAAATCGCAGAGACGCACAAAGCCAAACGGGGCGGCACCCCGTTCTTCATGTTCGGCGAATGCTGCCAGCGCTTCCAGGGTTCGGTGGTCTACCGCGACCAGCCCAACCTCTCCAGCTACTACTACACCTGGAAATCTCCCCAAAACCTCCTCGATGAATTCAACGGCGATCCGGAATGGTGGCGCGCACAGGTGCTTCCCGAAGGACACGACACCCCGGTAGGCCCTATGGCCGTCTGCGAAAAGGAGACTGCCGACACTCCCGAAAGCGACAACGCGTTACTGAAAAACGGACAATGGCACGAACCGGACTACACCCAGTATTCCGGCTTCTCAATCATCGACTTTCCCTCGCACTACGGCTTCAACAATGCGGCTTATGTTGTCAATCTTGCCAAGAATGGTGACAAGAAATACAACGACGCCTCATTCAATGTGGTCTACGTGGATTCGCACGACTACTGCCCCGGCCCCAATGACGGCACCCGATTCAACGGCGGAACCGCACAATGGGCCGAGAACCTCTCGCTGATGTTCACATTCCGAGGCATCCCCTGTATATATTACGGTTCGGAAGTCGAGTTCAAGAAGGGCAAACCCATCGATGTCGGTGGCGAAAACAACAAAACTCCCCGTAAAGACTCCGGACGAGCATACTTCGGCGCTTACCTTGAAGGGGATGTGACCGCATCCGACTTCGGCCAGTACACCGCATCGGGCAATGTGGCCACCACTCTCAATGGCGACCTTGCACAGCACCTGCGCCGCCTCAACCAGATCCGTGCCGCCGTTCCCGCCCTGCGTAAGGGACAGTACTCCTTCGACGGATGTTCTGCCAAGGGCGGCCTGGCATTCAAACGCGCTTACAAGAACGAAAGCTACGTGCTCGTGGCCATCAACGGCGGTGCGACATTCTCGAACGTGCCTGCCGGTATATATACCGACATCGTTACCGGCAAGACCTACACCGGGTCCACCATCACAGTCGAGGCTCCCGCAACACAAGGCCAGCTACGCGTGCTCGTGAAAGACTGGATCGGCGGCAAGGTCGGCGAGGATGGCAAGTTCATCTACACCACTTCTCCTGTGCCTCACGGAGGCAATCCCGTATTCCCCGACGAACCCACCAGCCAGTTCTACACTGCTGATGACGCTGTAGGGAATCCCGAAGTGAAACTCTCTCCTGCCGGAGGTTCGTTCAGCACCGAGACCCTGAATGTCACCGCCACTCTCAATGAGGAAGCTGTTTCAGGATGGTATCAGGTGGGTACCGGTGCAAAGGTAAATATCTCCCAGGGCCATGGCAAAGAATTCACCATCGGCGAAGACATGGACTACGGGCAGACCGTGACCGTGAGCTGGGGTGCGGCAAATAATGAAGGGGCGAACTTCAACGGCACTGTCAAATACAAGAAAGTCGACCCCAATGCCACAATTACCGTATATGTAAAAGCTCCCGTGGCATTCAACATGTATGCATGGGACGCCGCCAACAACCAGCTGCTTGGCGCATGGCCCGGCAAAGCTTCATCGACCCTTGATACGAAAACGGTTGCAGGTGAAGAATTCTACTACTCGACTTTTGCCGACGTCGAGGCTGTAAACCTGATTCTCAACAGCGGAAATGGCCAGACCCCTGACATAAAGGGTATCACCGAAGACACATACATCGAATATGACGGCGGTTCCAACTATCGGCAGATTGAGATTTCCTCCGACGACCCGGTTGTAAGGTTCTCTCCTAACGGCGGCATATTCAAGACAGAGACACTTGATGTGACCGCAACAGTGGCCAACGCCACATCGGCATGGTACCGTATCAACGGCGGCGCACAGGTGAATATCCTTGGCCCCACCGCAACTTTCACCATCGGCGGGGATGTACACTACGACAGCACAATCTCCGTTGACTGGAGTGCCACAGGAGCCACAGGCACGCGCACCGGAAAGGTTACCTACACCAAGCAGGATCCATCGGCCGCCACAACCTGGACATTCTACTACGACAACCGCAACTCATCGTCCTGGAATACTGTAAACGCATACTTATGGGATAACACAAGCGGCAAAGAATACCTCGGCGTATGGCCCGGCAAGGCAATGGACTGCGAAGGCGACCTTTACAAGATTTCGTTCACGACACACGACGACATCGATTCTCCGATGATTATCTTCAACAACGGAGACAAAGAACAGACCGCCGACTTTGTTGCCGTAAATAACGCCACATATATCCGCAGCGGTATCGACCCGTCTGGTATCAACAAAGTTGCCGAGGAGACTGGTTGCAAAATCTACACACGCGGTACAACAATCGTGGTGTATTCTCCGCTCCACACATTCGTTACCATAGCAAGTATAGACGGACGTTCCGAGACTATCGCCGTGGAACCGGGTCTCAACTACATCGAGTACGAACCGGGGCTGTATATAGTCAACACCACCAAGGTGTACCTCCGATAAGACGCTTCCGCCGACACAATCCTTGCATATCTGACAGAAAATCACTAACTTTGTGGGCTTTTTGGCCGCACCGGGCTTCGAGATAAGCGGCGCTTGCGCCCGCCCGTCGGCATAATCAATTAAATTTCACAACGTTACAATGTACGCAATTGTAGAAATTAAGGGACAGCAGTTCAAGGCCGAAGCAGGCAAATTCCTGTATGTCCACTATCTCGGCGAAGAGGTTCAAGAAGGCGCTACCGTTGAATTCGACCGCGTTCTCCTCATCGACGCCGACGGTGCCGTAAAAGTAGGCGCGCCCACCGTAGAAGGGGCAAAAGTTGTTTGCGAGGTTAAACGTCCCCTCGTGAAAGGCGACAAGGTGATTATCTTCAAGAAGAAACGCCGCAAAGGCTACCGCCGTAAAAACGGTCATCGCCAGATGTTCAGCCAGATTGTGATTAAAGACGTAATTGCTTAACCCCTAAAAATCCCTAAAACGAAATGGCACATAAAAAAGGTGTCGGTAGTTCGAAGAACGGCCGTGAGTCGGAAAGCAAACGACTCGGAGTGAAGATTTTTGGCGGTCAGCACGCCAAGGCAGGCAACATCATCAAGCGTCAGCGCGGCACGGTTCACCATCCCGGCCTCAACGTAGGCATGGGTAAGGATCACACCCTTTACGCACTCATCGACGGTACAGTGGTGTTCACCCAGGGCAAGGAAGGCCGCCGTTTCATCAACGTGCAGCCCCTGGAACTCCCCCAGGCATAACCGCAGGTTATTACAAACGAAATGAGGCGATGTGTCAAAATCTAAGATTTTGACACATCGCCTTGCTTTTCGCCCGGATGGCGGGGAGTCTGTCAGGATGGCTCAGATGGAAGAAACTTGCGGGTGAGTATGACAGGAGTTGACCGAGGCCAATGACCAGAGCCGCATCCAGCAAGCGACAACCCGGATGAGCCATTATGACAGCACCCTCCGGCTTATGCCATATAACCGGGCATGGTTGAAATAACGGTTGACATTCGGGCCGACGTCGCTTCCAACGCCGAAGATGGGAGTCTAACATCAGCCGCACAACCTTTCGCGTCTGGGTCAGGGCTTCGCAGACCTCTGCCCGGGATTTCTATCCCGCCCGGCAACCTTATGGTTTCATCTGTATAACAACAGCCTTGCGGTCAAAGTTTGCGCTATATTACCAGCCGCCGGAAGCACCACCGCCGCCGGTCATACCGCCACCGAACGAACCGCCCGAGAAACCTCCGCCACCACCGAAACCACGGCCTCCGCCACCACCGGCAATGAAAATCGGCGGTTCTATAACCTTGGTAATAGTGTAGGGCTTCTGCCATCGGTTGCGGCAGTTAAGGCAGACATATTCTTCCACCCCCCGCCCCTCACGGCTGACGGTAGGGGCAAGCACCGTACGCCGGTTTACCATCGTGCATGCCCTTGCATTACAGTTAGGGCATACAGTAAAGTTTTTCGACGGATTGACATATGGAATTATGTCGGTCTCGCCACATTGCGGGCACAGCCACACATCATAATCAACCGAATCCAGGCGCTCCTCGGCATCCTGGCTTTGGGTGAGGTAGCCGTTATCGTTATCTTCGTCGACACGCTGCATACGGGTCGAGCAATTAGGGCAAAGCCGCTTGTGCAGCCTCACATGCCGCATAAGCAGCAGCAACACGAAGTAGGCCGGGAAGGGGAACCCGAGGGCCAAGATGCTGGCCATCAGGCCGGGCATCTTCAATCCCTGCAACTGCGAGTAAGCCTGCGCCGTAGGCTGGCGCCGCGACGAAAAGTAGACCACAAGCACCAGCACCATAAGCCCTACCGCCACGATGATGCAGAAGGTCAGATATATGCTGAAAATATCGGCATCCCCCTCCCTGGCACCTGCATCGTTGGCATACTGCGACATAAGCTCCTCCCGTGCCTCGTCGGATGTCAGCGCCGAATTCATCGTCCCCAAGGCTGCAAGCACGCCGCCGTCATAATCCCCTTCCCTGAAATACGGAGCCATGTCATGGCGGATGATATTTGAAGCTATGACATCAGGCAGAACCCCCTCGGCACCATAACCTGTACGGATCACAGCTTTGCGGTCGCCGGTGGAAATCAGCATCAGCACGCCGTTATCCTTATCTTTCTTACCTATGCCCCAATGTGTGAAAAGCCTGGTGGCGAAATCATTGATTTCCTCCCCGTCGAGGTCGCTGACAATCACCACAACAGGTTCGGCGCTCGACTGACGCCACATCGATGCAAGCAACGAATCGGCCTGCGCACGCCCTGCGGGCGACATGGCACCGGCCATGTCGCTTACATAGCGGGTACGGTTACCTACATGCACATTCTCTATATCGCCGACCGCCAAGGCCGACACTATAGGGAATATACAGGCTATAATCAGGAATATGGAAAATAATCGTTTCATAATCAAGTACGTAAAAAAAATTACACCGCCGGGAGCGAATGCCCGTTCAGACGGCGGTAGAGGTCGAGGGCATAGACATCGGTCATGGCCGACACATGGTCGAGTACCGCCTGCACCTTTCCATAGAGGCCGGGGGCATGCACATCATATTGCTCCGGCACCTGCGACAACAGGAGCCGAGAATAGTTCAATCCGGGATTACGCACGGCATGTATCAGCTTTTCAAGCAGGAAGGTGATGATGCGGTTACCGGCAAGCTCTATATTCACAACATCGGAGGCCTGGTAAATCTTATCCCACGACACGGCATTGCAACGCCCGTAAGCATCCCGCTCCCTCTGAGGCACCTTTGAAAGCAGCTGCCCGCAGAACTCCCCGCGCATAATCTCATCCTCATGCTCCACAAACACACGCGCACATGCGTTGACCAGCACCCCTATCACACCCGAACGCAGATAGGCCACCTGCTCGTTGGTATCGGTAATCCGCCCCATTATCTCCTCGCAACGACGCCTGCGGGCATCATCGAAAAAGCCGAGCATAAGGTTCTTCACCTCTTCGGTTGAAAGAATCTTAAGCTTGTGGGCATCCTCGATATCCATAACCTCGTAGCATATGTCGTCGGCCGCCTCCACTATATAGACCAGCGGGTGGCGGGCATAGCTCACCCCTCCGTCGTCACTACGGCGGCAGATAAGCCCCAGCTCCGACGCAATACGCCCGAATGCCTCACATTCCGACTCAAAGAAGCCGAATTTGTTACGTCCGCCTGCAAGGGTCGACGTAAACGGATACTTCACAATCGACGCAAGCATGGAATATGTCATGGCGAAGCCACCCTGTCGGCGCCCGTTGAACTGGTGGGTAAGCAGCCTGAAGGCATTCGCATTCCCTTCGAAATGCACAAGGTCGGCCCACTGGTGCGGCGTAAGTTCGTTCTCCAGAGCAGCCCCGTCACCTTCGGAAAAGAATGTGGCTATGGCAGTCTCGCCCGAATGCCCGAACGGGGGATTGCCCAGGTCGTGAGCCAGGCAGGCCGCCGCCACAATCTCACCTATCGATTCCATCGCGACACCCGCAGGAGTACCTGCGTATTTACCGCGCAACGCCGATGCAATCTCATTAGCCATCGAGCGCCCTACTGATGCCACCTCCATGCTGTGGGTCAAGCGGTTGTGGACAAACACACTGCCCGGCAACGGGAACACCTGTGTCTTATTCTGCAACCGCCGGAAGGGCGACGAGAATACCAGCCGGTCGAAATCGCGCTGGAAATCGGAACGGCTGCCGCCACGCTTGTCGTGGTAATCCTCCATGCCGAACCGTTTGTCGCATATCAACCGCGCCCACTCCATGCGGGGGGAGCATCCGCCGCCGTCAGGCATCTTCCCCTCCTGACGGCTCGGAATCGTCGATAGGTTGGTCTTGGTCATATTTCTGGAAAAGGAAATCATTATACGGGAACCGCTCTGCGTGGATGCGGCGCGCCTTCTCGTAAAGCATAGCCTTGAGTTCGTCGATATTTACCCCCTTCTTAGCCGAGACAAACACGCAGTTGCCCGGATCGAGGCGGTTCATCCACGTTTCCTTCAACTCTTCAAGCGGAATATTCTCACGGGTTCGCGGCGTGAGGTCATCCTCATCCTTCGGCACATGGCTATAGGCGTCGACTTTGTTGAACACCATTATCATAGGCTTGTCGGCGGAACCGCATACCTCGGCCAAGGTCTTGTTAACGACCTCGATCTGCTCCTCGAACTGCGGGTGGCTTATATCGACCACATGCACCAGAAGGTCGGCGTCACGCACCTCGTCGAGTGTTGATTTGAACGACTCGACCAGATGGGTGGGCAGTTTGCGGATAAACCCCACAGTGTCGGTCAGCAGGAAAGGCAGGTTATCGATAATCACCTTGCGCACGGTTGTGTCAAGGGTGGCAAACAGCTTGTTTTCGGCAAACACATCGCTCTTGCTCAACACATTCATCAGTGTGGATTTCCCCACATTGGTATAACCCACCAAGGCCACACGCGTAAGCTTGCCCCGGTTTTTGCGTTGCAGGGTTTTCTGACGGTCTATGTCGCGTAACTGCTCTTTAAGCAGCGAGATGCGGCGCAGGATTATACGGCGGTCGGTCTCAATCTGCGTCTCGCCGGGGCCGCGCATACCGATACCGCCACGCTGGCGCTCCAAGTGTGTCCACATACGCGTAAGCCTCGGCAACAGATACTGGTATTGCGCAAGTTCAACCTGCGTCTTAGCCGTGGCAGTCTGCGCGCGTTTGGCGAAAATATCCAGGATAAGGCTCGAACGGTCAAGGATTTTCACCTGCAACTCCTTTTCGATGTTGGCAATCTGCTTGGTCGAAAGGTCGTCGTCGAAAATCACCATCCCTATATCGTTCTTTTCCACATATTCCCTCAGTTCGGCAAGCTTGCCCTGCCCCACGAATGTGCGCGGGTTAGGATATTCGAGTTTCTGGGTGAAACGGCACACAACCTCGGCACCGGCCGTGTCGGCCAGGAATTCCAATTCGTCAAGATATTCGCCCACCTTCGCCTCATTCTGCCGCTGGGTAATCAACCCGACGAGCACGGTACGCTCATTGATTTCTTTTCCTATTACTAAATCTTTCATTCCAACAATGTTGTAGTCACTGAAGCCGCAACGGCCTCACCGCCTCCTCCCCCGGATTAAAATTTGATTCTACAAAGATAACAATTTCCACCATAAAAAATCCATCACCCACCTGCAATCACCCACATTTCACCGATATAAGTGGCAATAAAAACACAGCAGGGCAACACATAGCCAAAACATTTTCGGAACAACGATGCTTTAAATATCGTTACAATTGTAAAATATTCAAGTTGAAAAGTTTGCATTTTTGAAACTTGTTTGTAACTTTGTTGTGGTATATAAGGGCTAATGTGCAGCTCCACGACAGGATTATACAATCAAAAGATTATGAGCAGCTTAGAGCCAATAGGAATAAGTATGGACACCCGAAGGGATTCGTTGGTAATCATACCTATGTATAATGAAAAGGAAAACGCCGCCGCGATAATAGAGGCAGTGTTGGCTCTTCCACACCCTTTTGACGTGCTTGTAATCGATGACAATTCACCCGACGGGACTGCCGCGATAGTCAAAGAGAAAACCCTATGCCACCCGGGCCGGGTGCATATAATCGAACGTCCCGGCAAACTAGGGCTTGGCACAGCCTATATCACAGGCTTCCGATGGGCAATCGGCCACGGATATGACTATATATTCGAGATGGACGCCGATTTCTCACACAACCCCGACGACCTTATACCCCTTTACAAAGCATGTGCCTTTGGCGATGCCGATGTTGCAGTAGGCTCCCGTTACGTTACAGGTGTCAATGTGGTCAACTGGCCGATGGGACGGGTGCTGATGTCATATTTCGCCTCGAAATATGTGCGCCTGATAACAGGCTTGAAAGTGCAGGACACAACTGCAGGATTCGCCTGCTACCGACGCGAAGTGCTTGAAACCATGGAACTCGACAAAATCAGGTTCAAAGGCTATGCGTTCCAAATCGAGATGAAATTCACTGCCGCGAAATGCGGATTCAAAGTAGAGGAAGTCCCCATTATCTTCGTAAACCGGGTGCTGGGCACCAGCAAAATGTCGTCAGGCATTTTCGGGGAAGCCCTGTTCGGGGTTATAAAGCTGAAAACCGGTTCATGGACACGGAAATACCCGCAGAAAAAAATCTCCGACAACAAAAAACGGGAAACTTCCCGGCCAACCATCGCGCCATAATCATTCATCAAGCCCACCATTCCAATCACATTTCTAACTGTCTTTTACCACAATGAAACCAAAAGTTCTCAACAACGGCCTTATCATAAGCGACGGATTCCGGTTCGTCGGCAGCATCGTTATAGACGGAGGCTTGATAACCCGTGTGGATATAGGCCGGACAGACCCGGCCGACATTCCCGCCGAGAACTACGAAGTATATGACTGCCAGGGAAAATTCCTACTCCCCGGCATGATTGACGAGCATGTGCATTTCCGCGATCCGGGAATGACCGAGAAGGGCGACATCGCAACCGAAAGCCGTGCAGCCATAGCAGGGGGCATAACGTCGTTTTTCGATATGCCAAACACCTCCCCTCTCACCACCACTATCCAGGCATGGGAGGAGAAAATGGCCCGTGCAGCCGAAGCCTCGGCAGCCAACTATGCATTCTTCATCGGGGCGACAAACTCCAACCTCGATGAAATCCTGCATGCCGACTACACCCGCATACCAGGGGTGAAACTCTTCATGGGAAGCTCCACAGGCGGCATGCTCGTTGACAACGATTCGGAAATACGACGGCTGTTCACGCAGTTCCATCGCGTCATAGCCTGCCACGCCGAAAGTGAAAGCATAATTGCCGCCAATCGCGAAACCCTGTGCAAACAATACCCCGACGGCATACCCGTGGGCTGCCACAGCCGTATCCGCTCACGCGAGGCATGCCTTGACGCCACCGCACATGCCATAGCCCTGGCTCGTGAAACCGGCGCACGCCTTCATGTGATGCACATCACCACGGCCGACGAGCTGGCACTGTTCAAACCGGGCAATCTCACGGGGAAACGCATAACCGCAGAAACCTGCCCACACTATCTTTACTTTACGGAAGAATCGGTGGAACGTACCGACGGGCTGACAAAATGCAACCCGGCACTTAAAACCGATGCCGACCGCCGCGAACTGCTCCGCGCCGTGGCCGACGGACGCATCGACGTAATAGGCACAGACCATGCCCCGCACCTGCTGTCGCAGAAACTCGGCAAGGACGCCCTTACGGCAGCCTCAGGCATGCCGTCGGTGCAGTTTGCACTACCCGTAATGATGCAACTGGCAGGCAAAGGCTATTTCACACTTGAGGACGTGGTTGAAAAAATGGCGGCAGCACCCGCACGCCTATACGGCATCTCGCGACGCGGCTATCTCCGCCAGCAATACATGGCCGACATAGTGGTGGTAAACCCTGATGATGATTACACTATCACACGCGACGATATAATCAGCCCGTGCGGGTGGAGCCCCTATGAAGGGATGCGTCTGCGTTACCGTGTGGAGCAGACATGGGTCAACGGCCAGCCTGCCTACATCAACGGCACATTCACCAACCGCCAGACACCCTTGGCAATCCGGTTCGACAGCTGATAAAGTCGGCCAGCCATACACGATATGGCAGCCCCCGCATCCAAGCTCCGATTTATACTATCTGCTTGCAGCCTTTCCCACCAACGAAGCACGGATGCGAGAAAGGGTTGCAGGACTTATGTGCAGATACTGGGCGATATATTTCACAGGAACACGGTTTATCACATCGGGACGGGTGCGCACCAACGTCTCGTAACGTTGTGCCGCGCTGTCATTGCCAATCCACACATACCGGCGTTCGAGCACATAAAGCTCGTCGAGCAGCGCCTTGCTCCACCAGCAATGGATTTCCGGCTCCTCGGCAAGCAACTTCTCGAAATCAGAGAACTTTAGCGCCAAAAGCCTGGTATCATCAAGCGCCTGCCACGAAAACTGCGACGGCTCCCCCCGCGACATCGAATGTATCGATGTAAAGGGATCGCCGGAAGTTGCAAACAGGAATGTTTCCTCCTCACCGCCACGCGTATGCACGCAACGCACCAAACCGTCGATAATGAAAAACAGACTGTCGGTGGGCTGCCCCTGCTCTATTATAAAGGTTCGTTTTGACACGTTCATTTCCCGCACCAGCCCCATAACACGCTTCACCACTGCTTCCGAAACGGGGTAATCTACATCGAATATATCCTTAAGTGTAACCATGATATAACTGCATCTAAACAAGAAAGCTGAAAAAGCTATATAGCAACAAGTCTTGAAGACTTCTACAACCTATTTTCCCAAATTTACACATTCTCAGTCAGATTTGAAAATTTTTATAGCCATAAACGTAAACGAATGAGCAAAGGCATCGTGCCGGAAACCTACACGATGCCTTTGCTCATTCGTTATCTATGGAAGGCGGTGTGTCAAAATTCAATATTTTGACACACCGCTGGGGTGGTTTTCGCCTGGATGGCGAGGGATGTCAATACACAGAATCAGTCGCGGAACTCGCGGCGGGGGCCACGGTCACCACCTTCACGGCGCGGGCCTCGGCGGTCGTCACGACGGGGACCGCGGTCGCCACCTTCACGGCGGGGTGCACCACCCTCGCGACGCGGGCCACGGGGACGTTCGGCCGGTTCTACATAGCCTTCGGGCTTAGGCTGGAGCGCACGGAGCGACAAACGGTATTTACCGGTTTTCTTGTCTATCTCTATGAGCTTGACGGTGAGTTCGTCACCCTCCTTGATGCCTGACGAGGCCATGTCGGGCAGGCGGTCCCAGGAGATTTCCGAAATGTGGAGGAGGCCGTCGCGGTTGGGCATGAACTCAACAAACGCGCCGAAATCCTGGATAGTCTGCACCTTTCCGGTGTAGACCTTACCTTCTTCGGGAAGCTCTACAATGGCGTTAATCATCTCAAGAGCCTTGTCGATGCTGGCCTTGTTCGCTGCCGCAACCTCGATATAACCGCCTTCGTCGATTTCGTCGATAGATACAGTCGCACCCGATGCCTCCTGGATGCCCTGGATGATTTTTCCGCCCGGGCCGATAACAGCACCGATAAGCTCTTTGGGGATGAGCATGGTGACGATACGCGGCACGTGGGGCTTGTAGTCCTCACGGGGGGCAGGAATGGTGTTCTCTATTATATCGAGAATATGCAGGCGGCCGTCGCGAGCCTGGTTGAGGGCGCGTTCAAGCACCTCATAGCTCAAGCCGTCGCACTTGATATCCATCTGTGTGGCAGTGATACCTTCGCGGGTACCTGTCACCTTGAAGTCCATGTCGCCAAGGTGGTCCTCGTCGCCGAGAATATCGGAGAGGATGGCATACTGGCCGGTAGCGTTATCGGTGATAAGACCCATGGCGATACCGCTGACAGGGCGCTTCATCTTCACACCTGCATCAAGCAGGGCGAGGGTTCCGGCGCATACGGTGGCCATCGACGACGAACCGTTTGATTCGAGGATGTCGCTGACCACGCGGCATACATAGGGGAAATCATCGGGGAACATGCGCTTGATTGCACGGTGTGCGAGATTGCCGTGACCGATTTCACGACGCCCTACGCCACGTGTGGGGCGCGCTTCACCTGTAGAGAAGGGGGGGAAGTTGTAGTGGAGCAGGAAACGCTCGCGACCCTGGTTGAGCACGTCGTCGAGAATCTTCTCGTCGAGCTTCGTCCCTAGGGTTACGGTAGAGAGCGACTGGGTCTCGCCACGGGTGAACACAGCCGATCCGTGAGGGCCGGGCACATAGTCGACCTCGCACCATATGGGGCGGATCTGGGTGGTCTTGCGGCCGTCGAGACGCACACCTTCGTCGAGGATGCAACGGCGCACGGCTTCGCGTTCAACATCGTGATAGTAACGCTTCACAAGCGCTTTCTTCTCGTCGCGTTCCTCTTCGGGGAGCGATTCGATATATTCGTCGCAGATGGCGTCGAACGAATCCTGGCGCCAATGCTTGTCGGCACAACCGGCCTTGGCTATGGCATATGCTTTGTCGTAGCATTTTTCACGCACATCCTTGCGGAGGTCCTCGTCATGCACCTCGTGGCAATATTCGCGTTTCACAGTCTTGCCTGCGGCCTCGGCCATTTCAAGCTGGACTTTGCAATGCTTTTTGATTTCTTCATGGGCAACCTTGAGGGCTTCGAGGAGTTCGGCTTCCGAAACCTCGTTCATTTCGCCTTCAACCATCATGATATTGTCGTAGGTGGCACCGACCATCAGCTCCATATCGGCCTTTTCAAGTTGCTCGAAAGTGGGGTTGATTACGAATTCACCGTCGATACGGGCAACACGCACTTCCGAGATAGGGCCGTGGAAGGGGATGTCGCTGCAAGTAATGGCTGCAGATGCGGCAAGCCCTGCAAGAGCGTCGGGCATGTCGACACCGTCGGCCGAGAACATGGTGATGTTCACAAAAGTCTCGGCGTGGTAGTTATCTGGAAATAACGGACGCATCACGCGGTCAACCAGACGCGAGGTGAGGATTTCATAGTCAGATGCGCGCCCCTCACGCTTGAGGAAACCTCCGGGGAAACGCCCTGCCGACGAGAATTTCTCTTTGTAGTCGACAGTAAGGGGCATAAAGTCCACCCCTTCGCCGGCCTCCTTGGCCGACACGATTGTAGCGAGAAGCATGGTATTGCCCATGCGCAACTCTACTGCTCCATCAGCCTGCTTGGCGAGCTTGCCGGTTTCGAGAGTAATCTCGCGGCCGTCGGGCAAGGTGATGGTTTTCTTGATTGGGTTCATTCTATAATTTTTGTTTTTAACTTCTTAAATCGTGCAAAGATACGAATTTCTGTCGGGAAGTTATCTTGACTTTTTCTTAATTTGTCTTTTATTCGTCATTTTTGTCGGTTTTCGCCATGGTTCACCTTCGGATTCAGGCAACATGCCTGAACCGCACCTTAGAAGACAAGGCCGGGAACATGCCAAAAACGCTATCGATTAAAAGCCAAATCAGCTTTGACTACATTCAATACTCCCGCAACAAAAGTACACCAACCCGATGTTTGGCACACGGGGGGATATCCGGCTATTTCGAGAGCCGTTGCGAACGAATGAACGCATTCACAGCCGCAGTGTCGGCCACGGCCTCCTGCAACGTCATGGGAAGCCGCATGACAGCGGTCACACGTGCCCCGGGTATCACCGCCCCAAGCAGTTGCGACGGCGAGGGGGCTGTTCCCAAAGCCGCATAATCACGATATGTGTAGCGCGTGAAAACAGTGCCGGATCCCACACCGCGCCTGTCGAGCCACCATCCGTCGGCAAGCGCCAAGGGGGTGGAACCTTCACATAAGTCGGTAGGCGCAGGATAACTCGCCAAAGAGCCGTCGGAAGCCAGCGTAACCGGCACGTTGTCGGCGAAATCGCCCGACATCCGATAAGCCACTGCTTTCGGCATCACGGTCACCGCCCCGTTTCCAATCAACTTTTCCGAACGTATCGTCCCACCTCGGTCAGGTTGGGAAAACTTCTCAACCCTTACCGGGGTTGCCGGGTCTGCATCTGCAGACCCGGCATTAATTTCCCCGTTTCGAGAAGTTCTACAGCCCGTAACCGCCAAAATGGCAGAAATCATAAACAGACAAACAGGTTTCACTGTAATCGTTTTGTGCAAATTGTTCAAAGCGCCAGTTTCACGGTTTTGGTATAACCGTTCTCACACACCACGGTGAGTATGACCACACTGCTCCCAAGTTCAGCGAAATCAACGGAAGCCGAACAGCCGCTATTTTCCACAGGCACATTAAGTGATGCCCCGGCAGGAGTTGCGACACTGATTGCCGCGATGTTCCGAGGCGCGGCAACCAAGGCACGGCCGGTATTACGGTCGTAGGCGATTTCAATATCAGACGTCCCGGCCTCAACCATTTCCACCGCGCCGGTAGCACCTACTGTAAAGTCGAGATAGCGGAGCTGTACGAAACTGTTCCCGAACACATAGCCCAGGAAAGCCGTGTATTTCTCACCCACCTGGCCTTCGGGGAAAGCAATTATGATGTCGGAACTGCACGACTCGCCAGAATTCAGGAACAACGCCTCAGTGGAATTCCCGTTAGCCACAGCCGTACCTCCGCCTTGCGGGGTGATGAGTAACGTAAGCGGGCTGGCAAGATAACCGGAAATGCATTTGATATCGGCTATAAAGTGGAGACGGCTGCAATCAGCAGCAGCTGTGCCACCCTCAAGGTTGAACGATGTAGCAGTCAGTTTCGGCTTGCCGGGATTGGAAAGCACCTGCACATTGCCAAGATTGTAACGGACAACGCTGGTTTCAGGATTGTATAGACAGCATGTATATGTGGTGTTAGGTCTGAACGACTGCGAAATCGCAAAATCAAACACCAGTTCACGGCTGTCGCTCTCACCAGGCATCAGGTCGAAGTAGATGCCTCCACCGGCAGCAACAAGCGCATTACCCGACAGCAGTGCCGGAGCCAGCGCCTCCGCAACCTCCACATCACTATTGTTGGCAACATCCATGCGCAGTTTGGCCGAACATCCCTCGAACAACCCGGTAAGTAATTCGGATGAAACAACCGTGATTTCGCCCGGGTTGACAGCCGACACCGACGAACCCTGTACACCCTTTTTAAGAATCACATAATCAACCATATTCATAGGATGCAACGCAGGGAGCCAGCCTTGTGCGGGTGCATCCTCATTCTTCGTCACAACCGATGCGCGGTAAGTGCCGGAAGGCACATTCTGAATATTGAAAGTCAACGGGAACGAATTCCAGCCATATTCCGATTCCAGGCTGAGATTCCGGTAGCTGGCCGATTCCACATACGATACTTCGCCAGCCGTATCCTCAATCGGTTCCAGCCTGAGGCCGAATGAGAATCGCATCCTATCACTCGTCTCATTAAACCACCCGCTGGTCACAGTCAGGTTGTTACCAGCGTAAATGCGCCCTGTCAGGGGAGATGCCTGCGAAAGTTGCTGACGCACACTCACAGGGTTTCCATCAGGTTTCTTTACGCCAAGTATTACTGTCTGATACATGTTATACCCCCCGGAAAAGCCCCCGATACCGGCACCTTCGGGATTAAGGGCTGTCAGGCGGAAATAGCCGTCGTAGGCACCACCCCAACCCCAGTTAAAATGGAAATAACCGTCGGTAGAATAACCGTCGCAAACAAAGGCATGACCGCCCAGGTGGGAGGAACCGCAATAAAGCACCGGCCCTACCTCCTTCAGATTTTTATAAATCATGCTTTGCCAGTCAGCCAGTCCGTAATAGGAACGCACACAACGGTTCACATCACCGCTATATCCGAAATACGACTTCAAGGCACCAGGCACCTTCAAGTCGGTAGCACCCGAAGAACTTGTGCCATAATTCATCTGCACGGCATGGCCGCATGCTTTCATCAGCAATGCAACCGCATCATTCTGCACCGTGGTGGCTGTTTTATCGTAAACATCAAGCATGTTATCCCAGTCAAAGGCAACATCAAAATCCATCGTGCGGGTTATCCTGTTGACATCGGTGTATGTGATGCTGCCAGTGCCGTGTTCAGGCCATTCGTGATATTTCATCACCTGTGCCAAAGCCGTTGCCAGGCAACCGGTATAGGTGCGCTGCCAGTTGATCAGAGGGCATTGGTTGTTATAGGGGGCATCCTGGTTCCACTTGGTGTCGCACAGAGGTGCGATGGGGGTAAACGAAGATACATCCCCGGCAGCCCGGCTTGAATCGACAACACGCATTGACATGCCGGAAGATGCCTGCTCGATTTCAACCGCATACTGCTCCAGCCACCATTGCATGGAAGGGGGCAATTCGCCACCCTCGCCTACCGGCACATCGGAGTAACCGAGCAGAGGTGTCGCAATGTCGTCGGCACTCACAAGCATATAGCCTCCGGATTCGGCACGGTCGAACAGATAAACCGCCGGCATCCCGGTCGAGGTCCTGGCCGTATGCACAAGGCGGGCAGGGGAAGATGCCGTAGCAGGCATTGCCTTAAGAGGCATATCCGACGAATTAACCCGCTGCAGGGCTTCCTCCGGGGTAAGGGTTCGCGCCCATGAGCCGGTCACCGCCATCAGAAGCGGCATCAAAATCAAGCTTTTCTTCATTAGGAATGATATTAGAGATTAAGAGGGTGTTTAATAATAAATGTTAATTCCCGGCCGAAAATCACGTGGCGAATTTTGCTCTGAATTGAAGGAGCATAGCGAGCTATGTGACTGAAATGAAGAGCTAAAGGCGCCCGTGATTTTCGAGTGGAATGGTAATTTCTGTATCAACATTATTTTTTGAATTAATGGATTTTTAAAGTTACCCCCGCCTTGGCGTCTCTTTTGCTGAATTGCTAAAATTCATCAGTCACGTAGCTCGCTACGCTCCTTCTTCATTTATAGCAATTTAGCTAAAAGATACGCCACCGGGAATTTAACATTTATTATTAAACACCCTCTAAAATTACGGCTCTTTCAAAAAAAGGTTCTCATATTTTTGGATTATGTGAATTATCCGTATCTTTGCGATAACGATTCCGTAGCTAATGACTACCGATTCGTTGTCTGCGGGGGCTGGCCATTGGTCAGCCGTCCGTCTTTTTATATAGAAGCCTTATTAGACCGCTTCTTTCACGTAGCCAAACTTCGTCAATATGAATTCCGATGTTGATACGGTTCTGTATGCTGCGAAGCATAAATCGATCGGTTAATTCAGGGCAGTCAATAATAAGGCGGGAACTTTGCTTCAATCCGTGGTTCATCATATTATTGAACGCACGTTTTGGGTTATCGGTGGTAAAACCTTCATGCTCATACCAGTAATCGCCTATTTTTAGGTCGGGACACTTGCCGTCATAACGGGTTCCGCGTAGCGAGCCGTACACACAGTCGTATTCAAACCTTGCAGGGCGAGTCATTTTGGGAGTTAGAACAACCCTTGCGCCATCGGCGGCAAAATGCCGTGCGACAGACAGTAGCCGATCATAATCCCCGTCAGTACGATCGACAAGGTGACTTATCTCGATTGTGCCTTTGCCGTGCTTTATCACTTCGCCGCGTAGCTGTTCACATTGGTGAACGAGGGTACATGCCTGGCACACCTCGTTATCCGGCACAAACGCCAGTTTGCGGCCTTTGCCACCTTTGGCAATCGGGCATGTGGAGCAGCGGCGGATGGTGTAGGGATTGTAGTCCGGGACAGACTTCCCCTCGATGCCGGGGTTGAAGCGGAACATCCCCTTGGTGTCGCGCTGCAGGGCCTCGTCGCCAAGGCGCATCGCCTCGTCATGGGAAGTTTCAGGATACTTTGATTTGCGCACCTGAACGACGGTGCAGCGGCAGTTCCAACCGTTCGGCGGGTAGAATTCCTCCCAGAATGAATCGGATGGCGGCAGGGTCACACGGTCGAGTGCGGCATGTTCCGGGCGCACCTTGTCATCGCGCTGTGTACGGTACTGGAGGTTATATCGGTCGCCGTCGCGCATGAACTGCTCCCACTTGCCGGCCATCTCCGCAGACGCGGCCACAAAGTTATATTCCGCCCGGAGATAGTTGGCATTATAGGTTTGGTCGATGCTTCGGACATCGTTCAAAAACCGTTCGAACGGCTTTCTATTGCCGTTCTCGTCAAGCAGCGACGGGAATGCCTCGTGCAGCTCATGAAACGCCTTCATGCCGGAGAAAATATAATTCGACCGGGTGAGACGCCGGCGCATGGCATCCGACATCTCCACCTTCTGAAATGCCGAGTCGAGAGCCGAGGCATGGGTGCCAATAAACTCCTGCACAGCCGGGTCGGCTACAAGCTCGACACGGAACTGCGCCCCATCCTCTTTGAAAAGCGACTTCATCATGCCGTAGAACAGCGAGGACAGACGCCTGCGCAAATCATCGCCGGGACCGGCAAGGTTCTCTATGACCACCCCATCGAGCAAGGAGGTATAGCGTCTGTGCAGCCCCTCGTAGTCAGAGGGGCTCAGTCGAAAAAATGTTTTTTCCCCTCCTTGTCATTATCATTTTCCTTGTCCTTGCTATTTTCAGCCGGGGGCAGAGCCATGGGATTGCGTCGAGGGCCGACCGGCATATTGTACTTGTCGGCGAAATACGACGGGGCGACCTCGTAGCGGTCGGCAATCATAGTCTCGTATGCCACCTGCTGCTCCGGGGTGTAGTCCATTGTGTCGTCCCACTCGAAGCGCAGTCCCTTGACCGGGAAGCCGTGCAAGACCATAATGGGGATAAGCTGGTTGTTTATGATGTCGCGCAGGAAGTCGCGGTCAGACTCCACAAGATTCATGAACACCTCGAGGTGGGTCTGCGACTGGGAGAGTGACGAGCCGTCCTCGATGGTCATGGTCTGGCCTATCACCAGTTTTGACAATTCAGAGTTGGCGCGGTCTATGCGTTTGTCGTAGACATTGAAGGCATCCCCCTTGCCGGATTCCACGAACTGAATCTCCGTTTCCATGCCGGCAACCATGCCCTGGTTGGCTCCGCCGTTGTAGATCATGTCCTGCAGACGCTTGAACTCATTGGGGTCGCGGGTCGATGTGCGGGCTATTCGCCACGGCATGCCGAATATTTCCGCGAAACAATCCCAGAACGTCATCGCGTGCTTTTTGGGGATGGTATGGAGTGCGGCCTTCAGCAGCAACCCGAGGTCATCCGGGCGCCCGGCCTCGATAAGCCAGTCGCGCCAGGGACGCTCCCGGAACTCGATGCCGGTTTCCCAGTTCATGCCCACGCGCTGCACCACTCGGCCCTTTTCAGGAATTACATGCTTGCGTGGTATGAGCGACACGCCGGAGAAAGCCGGGTGGCCGTCGCCGTCGGTAATGACATCGCCAAGCTCGATGAGCGAGTGGCCGTACCATATCGACTCCAGACAGAGCCGGCACAAGTCCTTGAACCAGGACTGGTCGAACAGGTGTCCTGCGGCATCGTCCTGGTCGCCGTTGTCATTGACGAGTTTGAACGAGCGTGACATAACGAACCCCACGCGCTGCTGTATGCAGCCCGAAAGATGCGAGTCGGTCATGGCGTCGCGGTAGATGTCGTACAGCTTCTGCCGGGACGGATGGCGCGGATCAATTGCGCTCTGCCATGCCCGGCGCCAGTCCTCGATGTCATTTTTTGAGAAAAACTCCGCATAGCGGTGCAGTTCCAGGATAACGGATGACTGCTTCTGTATCTTTGAGCGGGCATCCTTCTGTGCCCGGCTGAGTTTAGGTCTGTTCTGTCTGCGGCCCATAATCACCAGTCGTGTCTAAGTTTTGGGAATGAATGATAGGAAGTTCCGAATCCGGTGCTGCCGTCATCGGACACGGTCAGGGGAAGGCCGGGGACAATTCTGCCGGCCTGTACCCCTTCGAGCCACTTGACGGCGCGCTCATATCGCTCCTTGCGGATTTCGCTACCCATCTTCTGCGGCTGCGAAGCTGTGAGGTGATAAAGCACAATGTCGGCGGTGTACATCACTATAAGCCGGTTGCGGTCATTGCCTGTCGCGGCGAAAATGGCCGCAGTGTCATATACCGGGCGGAGATAGCCTGATATTTCCTCAATGGCCTCTGCCTCGGCATTGGCTATATTTTCAGGTGATGACTGCGACACGACTTTCAAGGCTGCATCACCAATCACCACTTTGTAATCTTCGGTATCTATAAACATATTACCACATATTTTTAGGCGAGCGACGGGGAATCGCCACCGGTTTGAAAACTTCCTGACGAGTGCTGCGCTGCAGATACCAGATAGCACCCTCGTCGGCATCCGGTGCGTCATCATGCACGCGGGAGCCTCGCTCGAGAGCCAGGGTCTGCTCGATGCCGACCTCCATGTCAGGGGACTCTTTCAGAGCCTCGTTGTAAAATACGAAACCACGCTCCCACAGCGGCGACACCGCTTCGATGCGCTGCACCTTTTCCGGCTTCTTTCTGGTGTCCGGCAGTATGGGCAACTGGTACCCACGGATATTTCCCTCGGCGGCGAACTCGTCGAGGATGATGTCCTGCATGAAATTGGCCTCCATGAAGAAGGATATTGCCACACGGTCACGTGTGCGCTCATAGAGGTCATAGAGCCAGCGTACCATTCCGGACACTGTGTCCTGGCGGACGTAGCAGTCAATGAGGTGCAGTTCTGTCTCAATCTTGCCCCACAGTCGGCAAGCCTTGTAGTCGTTTGCCGTTGTCGATTTGAACGACGGGTCGGTATAACACACGAGCATCTCGTACTTTTCGAGTTTCGGCATACGCTTGAAGCGTATCCACTCATGCCGGAATATGGAGCCGTCATTGATGGGATTGTGCATCATCTCCTTTTCCCAAGCACGGTATCCCATGAAATCCCTGACAGCCTGCGCCTCCTCCTTAGTCCACTTCTCAACCCACACCGGGTTGCCGTCACGGTCGACAGCCTTTATCTCGGACACATGCACACCCTTTGAAGCGGCGATATTGGCAAGCACCGATTTTTTAGAAATAAGGTTGCCTACCATGATAAAGCGGCCACGGCCAACATCGAGTGCACCGAATAGAGCCTCCTTGACCCAGTCTGTGAGTTCCTTGACGCGCTTTTCATTGCGGCAGAGCTCGTCATCGTCAAGGTCGTCAATCACAATATAGTCCGGACGGGCTTCACGGTCGCGGAGGCCGCGGGGTGACTGTCCTCGTCCCACGGCGAGGAACTTTGCGCCGCCTTTGGTTTTGAACTCACCCTGCAGCCATAAGCCGAGGTTTTTCTGTTCACCAAAATCAGCGATGAGCTTCTGGTTGTATTCCAGTTCCGCCTGAAGGTCACCGAGCAGACGGTTGGCGCTATCCTCAGACTTGCCGACAGTGACCATAAAATTGATAAGCCTCTTCGGCTGGAAAATCAGCCAAAGGGGAATGAACACTCCGATGTGGGTGGATTTGGCGTGGCCGCGCGGCCATTTGAACACCGCCTTCAGATTCGGCGTGTTCTTTATCGTGAGCGCTGCCCGGGTGTGGAACGGCGCATTGTGTATCACTCGGATAACCTCCCCGGTGGTCTTGTCGCGCAGGGTGAGGTAGTGTGCGAAATAATACTCGCAGAATTCGTCATAATTGGAGAGCAGCCGTTTGATGCGACGCTCCTTCTCGACAGGCGACTCCTTGACGATAGACAGGGACGCCGCCGTCATGGCCTGGACTTCGCGGCAGTGTTCCTTCCACTGCGCGAATGCCTCCTTCTGTTCCTTTGTAAGTTTAGTCGCCATGGTAAACGAGTGCTCCCTTGTTGAATGACTCGATGAGGAATCCGTCCTGCAGCTTGTTTACCTTCTTGATGAACTCGATAGTTACCTCCGGGTCTGTCTTAGCGCGGAATTCAAGATATTTGGAGAAAGCAGTGAGCACCTCTATGGCGGCCACGACATTGGCCTGTGACTTGTCGAGCTTGTCGATGGCGGCGGTCAGCTTCGAGAGCTTGTCGCCGAGGCTGTCTATAAGGGCGAGGTCGCCGGATTCGTTGACCTTGTCGAGCAGCGTATTCGTTGCCAGGAGCAGTTTCTTTATAAGCTCCGGGCGCGTGATGGTCTTTGCCGCACGGGTAGCCTTCCATCCGTCAGCGGCACACCATTTGGATATGGTGACTCTTGACACGCCAAGCATCTCGGCGATTTCGGTCTGCTCCTTCCCCGAAAGATACAGGGTGCGCGCCAGGTCTCTCTTTTTTTCAAGTTCAGCTTTTGTCATACGGGGATGTGATAATAATTTGAGGCAAAATTGGCTTAAAATCCCCCGTCATCAAAAAAAGTGTGCAACCATTGCATAAAAGTGTGCAACCATTGCACACTTTTTTGGAGGCAAGCGGTTTATAGTCCACTTTTGCACCGTAATCGTCCTCGGGACGCTTTGCACCTTGGAAAAATTTCAATCGCAAAGAAAATCATTATCGCACAGACATGGGCAACAGAGTAAGACTGACAAACGACACGCTCAACAGCTACGGGTACCGCGTCCTGACCGATGGCGTGGACATCACCCAGTATGAGCGCAACCCCATTCTCCTTTACATGCACAACCGCGGCAAGGCCATCGGACTCATAAAGGACATAAAGAAAGAGAACGGCGAGATCACCGGCGAGCTCGCATTCGACGAGGCCACCGAGCTTTCCACCCAGTGCAAGAAGCAGTGGGACTTCGGCTCGCTCCGCATGGTGAGCATCGGCTTCGAGGTGATAGAAACAAGCGAAGCCGCGGAGCTTATCGTGCCGGGGCAGCGCTATGCGACAGTGACAAAGGCGCGCCTTATCGAAGTGTCGCTTGTCGACATCGGGGCCAACAACGATGCCATACGGCTCCACAAGGACGGACAGTTAATAACGCTGAGCGAGGGTGGTGACTGCCCCCTTCCGAGGCTGAATCATAAACCAACCAACAACCAACCGCAAATGGACATAAAGACACTCGCCCTGACACTGGGCTTGCCGGAAACGGCAGACGAGGCGGCCGTCAACGCGAAACTCGCGGAACTCAAAACCGCCAACGACGATGTGGAGAACATCCGTAGGGAAAACGAGCAGCTCAAACTATCGCAGGTCACAGCCGCCGTCGATGCGGCCATCGCTGCCAAAAAGATTCCGGCGGAGAAGAAGCAGCATTTCCTCGACCTCGGCAAGTCTGTGGGTATCGAAACCCTCAACGCCACCCTCGACGCCATCACTCCGGCCCCGAAACTCAGCGGCACACTTCAGACCGAACCCGCCGGGGACGACCTCCCCAAGAAAGGCCCGTGGGAACTCCGCATGGACGAAATCCGCACAAAACTCAATAAGTAACAATACCAACCCCATACAGATATGGCAATCAGAGTAGACAACACCAATTACAACGGCGAGGTACTTGAGAGAATCCTCACCGTCGCCACCACGAGCAACGAGCTTGTGGAAAAGGGCCTCATCCATGTTATCCCCGGCGTGGAGAAAAAGATCAGCATCCCCCGTCTTAAGACAGGGCGCATGCTCCAGAAACGCAAGGAGAACCCCGTCATCGAGGACAGCAAGGGTGACTTCAACTGGTCGGAGCAGACCCTCGAGCCCCACGACTTCATGGCCTTCACCCTGTTCAACCCCCGCGCTTTCGAGCAGATCTGGCGTAAGTGGCAGTCCAAGGGAAACCTCGTGTTCGCCCAACTTCCCCCGGAGGCGCAGAACGCGCTTCTCGACGCACTGTCCAAGCAGGTGCAGTTCGAGCTCGGCGACCACTACGTCAATGGCGAATACGTCGATGGCGAGGATGACACCAAGCTCATGAACGGTATCCTCACCCAGGCTGCCAAAGCCGCCGACTACAAGTGGGTCGACGTATCGAAGGCTGACACCATGCTGAAGAAGCTCAAAGCGGTCCGTGCAGGAATCCCCAAAGCCATGCGCTCCAACCCCTCGTTGCGTATCATCATGAGCGTCGAGGATTTCGACAAGTATGACGACGAGCTGACCGAACGCGAGGCCAAGAACGCCAACGAAACAGAGGTCAACCGCAAGCGCTACAAGGGCATCACCATCGAAACCGTGGCTGCGTGGCCCGAGGGTGTCATCGTCGCCACTCTTTGCTCGCCGGATGCCGATGGCAACTTCTTCGCCGCAGTCAACCTTCAGAATGACGAAAGCGTCATCCAGATCGACAAATACGCACCGGCTTCGGAACTCTACTTCTGCAAGATTCTCATGAAGGCTGATACCAACATCGCCTTCGGGGAAGAGTTCATCGTCGCCGACTTCCGCGCCACTCCCAAGTTCACCAAAAAGGAGGCTCCCACTGAATAAGCTATGGCCCGGTTGAAATATCTTGTACTGCACTGCACAGCGACACCCGAGGGGCGCGAGGTGACAGCCGCTGACATCAGGCGGATGCACCTTAGCCCGGTGTCGGCTGGCGGCAGGGGGTGGAAGCAGGTCGGCTATACCGACATTATTCACCTTGACGGCACCATCGAGCGGCTTGTCGACAACAACGAGGACGCCAATGTCGATCCTTGGGAGGTCACCAATGGAGCCAAAGGCTACAACTCCGTCAGCCGTCATGTCGTCTATGCCGGCGGCTGTGACAGGTCGATGAACCCCAAAGACACCCGGACTCCGGCACAGCGCAAGGCTATGGAGGCGTATGTGAAGGACTTTCACCGCCGCTTCCCCGATGTGCGTATCATAGGACATAACGAGGTCGCAGCCAAAGCCTGTCCGAGCTTCGACGTTCAAAAATGGCTCAAGTCAATCGGTATAAACCAGTAACAACCCAGTAAACCAATCACAACGATGTCCTCCAGCGAAATCCTCAACATACTTCTCGGCACCGGCCTTATGGGACTTGTGGTGGCAGTTGCCACCATGAAAGCCACCGTGCGCAAGGCCAACGCCGATGCGGAGAAAGCGAGAGCTGAAGCTGAAACCGTGCGCATCACCAACACTGAGAACGCGACCCGGATTCTGGTGGAGAACATCGTCAAACCCTTAAAAGAGGAACTTAATGCCACACGAACAGATCTGCAGGCCACCAAAAAGGAGATGGCCTCTACCAAGAGAGAAATGGCCCGGTTACGCAAGGCTGTCGAGGCTGCTACCGGTTGTCGTCATGCTGACTATTGCCCTGTGCTTTTCAAGCTGCGCGACAACCAAAAAGACGCAGACCCAGCAGGAGCAGACATCTTCGACTTACGCGAAGAGCGACACGACTGCGGCAGTGACCAGGGTGATAACGACGCAGACGGTTCCCGAGAGCCAGGTACACATGGCGATATCCGTGGACAGCCTCCTTAAACTGCCGGAGGGAGCGGCCTACCGTGAAAACAAAGACCGGGCGCACGTAGAGGCTACCCATCATGACGGCATAATCTATATCACCGGCACATGCGACAGCCTGCAACGCCAGGTGGAATATTACGAGGCACTCTATCACAATGCACGTGATGCACTGGAAAATTACCGCGAGTCGGTCATCGAGGAACGTGCGTCTCGGAAATCCCCCTTTAGCATATACATGAGCGGGGTTGCCTGTGGCATTATCCTCACAGTAGCAATAATCGGTTTTATCAAACAATCAAAATAACACAAGAATGAACAGTAACTTCATGTACGGCCTCGGCGCCGTAAAATATAAGGGTGCCGAAGTCGGCTACATCGCCAAAAACTCGTTTGACTTCGGCGGCAAAAAGCCAGAGGCGGCCAAGATTGAGGCCGAACAGGTTCCCGGTGCCCCCGTGCTTGTAATAGCACAGACCAACGGGACTATTGCACCCAAGTTTGATATGATTCAGCTTAATTTCGAGAGCCTGAAGCAACTGCTTGGCGGAACTCTTCATTATTCAGACGGTGCCCAGACCACTGTTGTCGGCTGGACTGCGCCGACTGATGCCGTCACCCTTTCCGGGCCGTGGGAACTCAAACTGGTATCGGGGCAGAGTGTGCTGATCCCCAATGCTACGCTGCTTTCAAATCTCGGGGGCAAGCTGACCCTTACCGAGACATCGAAAATCGAGTGCGAGCTGGAACTGTCGGCACCCGCGGAAAAAGGGGTACCCCCCTACGGTGTGTTCGATTCGTCGGCAATGCCGACCGAATGGACGGATGGAGACAGGTTCTCCCTGCCGAAACAAAAAGATGCCGCCTCAGCACAGGAAGGCTAATATCCGTACACCATGGATGACTTCAAAAGAAGGGCGATAGAACGGGAAGCGGCAGACGCGCTTCTGGATACGGGGGTCTCAATCCCGCTGAAGGAGCTGCGGCTGCCGTTCCTCCGTCGCGGCATCACACTGCGCGTGACATTGCGACGTCCGCGCCTTTCCGGCCAGATAAGGTTTGCCCGGATATATCTTGAGACCGGGATGGATGCCGGCAGCGTGGACAGGCTTGACCAACGCGGGCAGATGGCCTTCATGGCAGAACACGGGGTGCGTATCAGCGAGATGGTGGCATGTGCGTTATGCGTTGGATCCGTCAGGGAACACTTCATAAGACCCGTGGCATGGCTGCTGCGGCACTGCGTGGAACACCGATATCTTCTTGGTGCCGCCGATGCCTTCGCCGGGATGATGGGCACCGGCCCTTTTATGAGTATTATCAGATTGGCGGAGCGGACAAACCCGCTGAAGCCGAGGCTGAGCCAAATTCCGGAGGGGAGTTAACAGGCCGTTGGGAAGGCTCCCATAGCCCCTTCGGGTTCATCTGGCAGGTGGCGCAGGCCACAGGATGGAGTGTGCGCCACATACTGCACGGGGTGAACTACCAGATATTGATCATGATGCTCAGCGATGCCCCGCGTTATGTTGCCGGGAAGTCCGGAGGCGACAGCAGGTTTTCCGGGCTGAGCGCAGAGGCCGAGGCGGCGGAAGTCGCCGGCATCTTCCAAAGTAACCTGAAAGGATGAAACCAGTAGAAATAGAGATCCTTATGCGTGACGGACTGACACCCGGCCTGAAAAAGGCCGGGCAGTCAGTCCGTGACCTCGCGTCCGGGGCCAAGGCCGCCCATGAGGAGGCCAAGGCATCGCTGCAGGCGCAGAAGCAGCATGTGGCTTCTCTAGAGAAGGAGGTTGTCAGGCTGGAGAAGGCATTCAAAAATGCCGCCCCCGGGACAGAATGGTTCGAGGCGCGAAGCAGGCTGGAATCAGTAAAGGCCGAACTGGTCGAGGAGCGTGACGCACTGGAAGGGCTGATCGCCCGCGAGCGCGAGCTTGGGGAGGCCGCCGCTGCAGGGCACGACGAGGCCGCCGGAGCGGCACAGGGGCATGACACCATACTTGTCAAACTCCTGGGGGGACAGGAAAAGTACAAAACCATAATGGAGGGGATGCCGGGGCCTTTGCGTGCGGCAGCCTCAGGCATCAACGGCATGACCGGGGCGGCGCGTGCGTTTATCGCCACCCCCCTCGGGGCTATAATCGCTGCCATAGTGCTCGCGCTGCAGGCTCTATCCGCCTGGTTCACCTCCTCGGCCGAGGGGCAGATGGAATTCGCCCGCATAAGCGGCTACCTGGGCGGTATCCTCGGACAGCTTAACGAGGTTGTGATGGCCGTCGGCAGAGCTATCTACAAGGCATTTACCGATCCCAAGCAGGCCGTCTCCGACTTATGGGAGGCCATCAAGGGGAATATTGTCAACCGTCTGGAAGGGGTTGCCGGAATCGTGACAAATTTCGGGAAAGGTTTGTGGAATACCCTTAACCTGGATTTCGATGCCGCGGGTGAATCCTTCAGACAGATGGGTAGCGATATACTTAAGGCTGCCTCGGGGGTCGATGATATTGCAGGCAAGGCCAGAGACCTGGCATTGAATGCACATGAGGCGGCAAAAGCCACCGCGGATATCAAGGCCGGGGAGGTGCAGCTGCACCGTGACCGTCGTCAGTGGGGTGTCGAGAGGGAGCGAATGGAGACACGGATCTCCGATTTGCGCCTCAAGGCCCAGCGCGGGGATGCCGCGGCCAACCGGGAGGCGGAACGCCTGATCCGTGAGAAATACAACCGGGAGATGTCGTACCAACAGCGCGAACTCGATCTTATCCGGCAGAAGAATGCCCTCACCACCAACACCGACGAGGACTATGACCGTGAGGCTGAAGCCCAGAGAAAGCTGATTGCTCTTGAAAAAGAACGCAACCAGGAACTCAGCTTTTTCAACCGCAAGGATTTCACCTTGGGCAACCGGTCGGAGACCGTGGCGCAGCGTCAGCGCAATATACAGACCAAGCTTGGACAAGAGCTTGCCGAGCTGCAGAGGCGCAACGATGCCGGAGCCATCGAAGCCATGGAAGAGGGAACGGCGAAAAAACTTCGCCAGATTGAGAACGATTATGCCAAACGAAAGAACGAGATTGCGAAACAGGAGGCATCATGGCGCAAGGACAACAAGGCCGCAGGCCGGGGGGAGGCATTGGATACCGAACAACGCGCCGCTTTGGATGAGGCCTCCGAGCTTAACGAACGCCTGCGGCAGAAGGCCGTCGGCGAGGTCTATCAGGCGGAATTTGACGCTATGCGCGACAATATCCGGCAATACGGGGATTACCAGCAACAGAAACTTGCGATAGCATCGGAATATGCCGAAAAGATCCGCAAGGCATCCACCGAGGGGGAACGCCGGTCGCTTGAGCGGGAACGTGACAGTACACTGGCATCCGTCACCACCGCAGAGCTCAAAAGTAATATCGACTGGCAGGTGGTTTTCGGGGAATTCGGCGGCATGTTCCGGGACGTGATCACTCCAGTCCTGGCTGATGCGAAGGTCTATATGGATACCGACGAATTCAGGAATGCCGACCACGATAGCCAGCGCACACTTATAGAGGCTGTAAGGCAGATGGAAACATCGGCCGGGGTAGCTTCCCCGGTAAGTTTCGGACAGCTCGGTGCCGATATAGATGCCTACAAACTGAGTATGGATTCCCTGCGCGAGGCTCAGGAAAAATACCGGGATGACTACTCGCTGCTCATGCGGGCTCAAGGAGAATATAAATCGGCCATGCAGCAGGGTACCCCACTGCAACAGGCTGCAGCCAAGGCCGCCTTTGATGCAGCCAAGGCAAACGCCGAGGCATCGGCCGAGAACGTAAGGACGATGAAGGAGGGTGCCGCCGAGGCAAAAAGCACGGTAATCACCACGGCGACGACATTGAAATCCGGGATGGAGGGGGTGCTTGGCGGCCTTCAGAAAATGTCGTCAGGCAGCGCCTCGGGAACATTCGAAGGGATGAAGGAACTGGGGAAAAGCGCCTCCAAACTTAGTGGCGATCTCGGCAAGTCGTTCGGTAAGTTCGCCGACAAACTGGAGAATGTGCCGGTAGTGGGCTGGATCGCCGGCCTGCTCGATGTATTCAAAGACGGTCTGTCGGATTTTATGACCGGTCTGATAGATGCTGTAATCGGGGCTGCCGGCAATATCCTTTCAGATGTCATGAGCGGCGATTTTGTGATACAGACCGGAAAGTCATTGATTTCAGGTGTCGGTAAGATTTTTGATACACTTACATTCGGTGGATTTTCATCATGGTTCGGCGATAAAGGCAACAGTGCGGAGGTAAACGCCTCCATTGACCGACTTACGGAAAAGAACACAGAACTGCAAGCGTCAATCGAGGGTCTTACCGCCGAAATAAAAGCCGGACGCGGCATGAAAAGCGTGGATGCCTATGAGAAAGCATACCGCCAGCAGCAAAGGGTAAACAGCAACTATCTGGAGATGGCCATGCAGCAGGCCGGCTACCACAGTGCCAACCACAGCTGGGCGGCCACACACCGGAAATTCTCATACGACGAAATCAGGGATATCAGTGAACTTATAGGCAGGAGCTTCAATGGCGACATATTCTCACTGTCGCCTGAGGAGATGCGCAAGTTCCGCGACAAAATGCCTAATCTGTGGCGTGATTTCTTCTATTCAGGTGATTCTGACAACTATGCCGACCGCGTGCTTGAAAAGCTTAACGACTATATGGCACAAGCAGGCAAGCTCGGAGAACTTTCCGACAGTCTTCGGGAGGCAATGACCGGGATGACCTTCGACAGTATGTACAGCGACTTCGTGAACAAGCTGTCGGATATGGAATTCGCTGCCGAGGGCGCTGCGGAAAACGTGTCAGGGATGTTCTACAAGGCCATGCTTTCGAACCGTATGGGCGAACTTTACTATGACCGCCTGCAGGAATGGTATCGGAAATGGGGGGATTCGATGAAGGACGGGATGACCGAGGGTGAGGTGTCGCAGTTGCGGGATGAGTACCGGCAGATTGTTGAAGATGCCGTACGGGAACGTGATGCGATAGCGGCTGTGACTGGCTACGACCAGGTCGCTGCCGGTAGCGGCACGAGCCAGGGAGGAGCCAAGGCCGGGGGATTTATGACAATGACACAAGACCAGGGAACCAGGCTCGACGGTATGTTCACCAGCGGGCTTCGGCACTGGAGCAACATGGATGCCGGAATCGAGGATGTTGCCTCACGCATGGCTACGGCCGAAGGGCATCTTGCGAAAATAGAGGACAACACATCCCGAAGTGCCAAAGAGCTTGAGGCAGTCCGGGAAATTCTTGAAAGGCTCGAACGTGACGGTATAAAAGTTTGACAACAACATGGATAACAATATGGGAAATATACTCGGCGGCCTGACCATTATAAACGGGCGTGATATATGGGAGGATTTCGGGGCTTTCCTGACGGAGGAGAAGCGCGGGGGGATGGAGAACCTGTCGGCGCTGCTCACGCCGAGCCGCGGCAAAAAGGATACGGCGGTATCTATGCGCGAGGAACACGGGGAGCGCTACAGCGCGACACTCACTCCGGCGAACGAGCCGCGTGATGTGGAACTGCGTTTCGCAATCTACAACCCGACGCGTGCCGGATGGATCAGGGCCTACATGGGCTTCGTGCAATTCCTCAAGAAAGGGAACGACGGGTGGCTGGATATGGAATTCCCGCAGCTTGAACTGAGGCTGCGGGTGAAGTACACCGACTGCGGCAAGCTCTCCCCGCTGACATATCTGTGGCGCGAAGGGGTGCAGGCGGCACGGTTCAGGGTCAAGTTCCGGGAGCCGGTGCCGATAATCTGACCGGCATTCGTAAGGCGTTCGACCACCATTCAAACGATATTAGAAAACAACAAGGATATGGGAATCAAGATATACGGACGGGACGGCTCCCTGAGGGGGACTGTAGCCCCGGATGACAACAGCACGCAGCAGCACGGCGTGCAGGCCGACAACGTGCTATCGCTCACGTTCACCCATTACGGGTTCCTGGGCTTCGAGACCGGCGACTATGCCGATTTTTTCGGTTCAAGGTACTGGCTCATGGATGTCCCCGCCCCGGAGCAGGTGAGCGACGGGGAATGGAAGTATTCGCTGCGCCTGTACGGCATCGAAAGCCTGATAAAACGTTTCCTGGTACTGGAAACCACCGACGGCGACACCGAACCGGTGTTCACGCTGACGGCACCGGCACGTGAGCATGTCGCCATGGTCGTAGGCTGTATAAACGCCGCAATGGGAGGCAGCGACTGGAAGGTCGGACGTGTCGATGGTACCGGGCTGATCACAATCGATTATCGCGGGATGATGTGTGATGCCGCACTCGCCGAAATCGCCCGGAAGGTCGGAGGACGCGCCGAATGGTGGGCCGAGGGGCAGACCGTCAATATCTGCAGGTGTGAGCACGGGGAGGCCGTGCGTCTCGGCTACCGTGCCGGCCTTAAAGGGATTGCCCCCGTGAAGGGTGACACGTCCGGGTTCTTCACAAGGCTATTCCCGGTGGGTAGCACGCGCAATATCGACCCCTCGCGTTACGGCCACAGCCGTCTGATGCTTCCCGGCGGGGAGAAATATGTGGATACCGGCACCGCTGTCTACGGTGTGTATGACCATTTCGAGGAGGATGCCTTCAGCGGCATATATCCGCGCCGGACGGGGTGCGTGAGCTACGTCAGAAGCGAAGAGCGTAAGGACGATAGCGGAAATCCCTACACTGTGTATTATTTCAAGGATGAAGGGATGGGGTTTGACCCCAATGCCTACGAGTTGCCGGGGGAGACCAAGCGTGTGTCTTTTCAGGACGGAGACCTCGAGGGTCTCGGGACTGGCGACGACCACTACTTCGAGGTGGATTACAACAGCAAGACCGGCGAATTCGAGATAAAGAACCTTTGGAACGGAGAACAACAGCAGCCTGGTGACGGGCTTGTACCCCATGTCGGGGATCATTACATCCTTTGGAACATAAGGATGCCGGACGAATACTACCCAATGGCGGAGGCGGAACTGGCGGAGGCCGTGGAACAGTATATCGAGGACAGTTGGGCGGATGTGACGGTCTACAAAGGCACTACCGACCATGTATGGCTCGAGGAGGCCGGTATCGACCTGGCCGTCGGGCGTCGCGTGCGCCTGGAGAGCAGCCGGTATTTCCCGGGGCAAGGGTTCCGCGACAGCCGCATAACCAGGATGACCCGTAAGGTCAACAACCCTTACTGGATAGACCTTGAGATAAGCGATGCCGTACAGCACGGGACGTTGCAGCGCATCAACGACCGCATAACGGAGCTTGACAGCTATGTACGTTCCGGTGCGTCAGGCCCGACCCTCCCCGATATAATCCGTACAGGTGACAATACCAGGCCGACAGACAACAACCTTTTTTCGGCATTGCGCGTGTTACGCGATTTTATATCCAAGGCCAAGGATGACCGCACGCCCTACAAGGTGTCGTCGGACAAAGGGTTCGAGGCCGGCAATTACCTGCCGGGGGTCAGCGGCGGGTTCCTCGGGATGGATGCCGAGGGGGATTCGTTCGCGGAGGTGGCACGCCTGTGGGTGCGCGTAAGGGCGTATTTCGAGGAGCTTACGGTAATCAAGGCCGGTGTGCTGGCCGGGAAGCAGTACATCACCCCCGGCGGCGGCATAAAGTGCACCAGGGTGGAGGAAACCCCTACGGCGTGGCGCTGCTGGTTCCTGAGCGAGCAGGACGGCGAGAAGACCGAGACAAAGATCGTGGCGGGCGACCAGGCCATAGCGCAGGTGTTCAACGCCAAAGAAGGGACTGCCAACAAGGTCAGCAACCACCGCTACTGGAGGCTGGTCACGGCTGTGGACAACGACGCCCTTACGGATGACGCGGGCAACCACTACGGCTACATAGAACTGTCGAAGACCGACTGCGAGGCGGGCAGCGACACCCCCAAGGCGGGCGACGAGATATGCCAGTTCGGCAGCCGCGACGACAGGGACAGGCGGTCGGCCATGGTGTTTTCCACCGTCGATGCCGACGCCCCGAGTGTCAAGCTCTACAGCGGCATCGACTCGTTCTCGCTGGCCGGGAAGGCCGTGGTGTCGTTCGGGCGCGACCCGCAGACGGGGCAGGTGTACTTCCGCCTGGGCGCATCCGGCGCGAGGCAGTACCTGGAGTACACGCAGGACGGCGGCCTGGTGGTCGCGGGCAGCATCTCGACAAAGTCCACCCTGTCTGACGGGCGTGAACTCGGTGCGGCGATAGACGGCAGCGTGAAGGATCTGGACGTGCTTTATATATCGCACACGTCGCAGACGCAGGCACCGGCGCTGCCCGTGCTTGGGGCGGACGGCGCCATCACCGACTACAGGGGGTGGCGGACGGAGGCACCGGCCTACGAGAGGGGGAGGTTCGTATGGCAGACCACCTACACCCTCAGGGGTGACGGGACCGCGGGGTTCGCGGGTACGTCACCCCTGCCGGGGCAGGACATAGTGACGCAGACCGGGGAGGTCGTGGAGTACGCCGCCGGGACGAGCGGCACAATCCCGCCCGCCACCGGGTGGCAGCCTAAAATCCCCGCCGTCACCAAGGGGCAGTTCCTGTGGACGCGCATCACCACGTCGTATTCCGACGGCCCCTCCACGGTGTCGTACTCGGTGTCGTACATCCCCAGGGACGGGGCGGACGGCAGCGACGGCAAAGACGGGGCGAACTACACGGAGAACCTGCTGGCGGGGTCATCCAAAGGGTGGGACAACAAGGACTATCCCACGGCCTCGATAGACCTGTCCGGGGAGGGGCGCAAACTCAGACACGGGGACAAGGTGACACTGACGCTGTGGGATGCGGAGCCAGGGCAGGGCGTGCCCAAATTCCGGGCATTCAACAGCGGGGGATTTGTCACCATCGGCGACTTCACCGACCGGGGGGACGGGGTGTTCATACTCAGGACCACCTGGAAAACCGAATCGGCGACACACCCCGCAGACAACACGCACATCAGGATATACCCCAGCGTCGATGCCGGGGTGACGAACAAAATCGGCAAGGTAAAGCTTGAGCGGGATTATAACGACAGCCCCGTATGGTCACCCGCGCCGTCCGAACAGCTCGGTGTCACCATAGCCTCGGAATCCGTAAAATACGCGAAGGACACCGCCGGGGTGCAGCCCGCCGACACGGCCTTCACCGCCGACAGCATCGGGGCGCTCGGCACAATCAAGGGTGGCGACTACATCTGGAGCAGAAAGGCGGTCACTTATACCGATGGCACCGTCACCAAGGAGTATGCCGTGAGCCGTATAGGCGCTGACGGCGAGACCTCCGTGGCGGGGCTGCATGTGGCATACGCCTCGGGCATCACCGGTTCGCTGCCGCACCCCACAGCTGTTACGGGCTTCTCCACAACGATGTTCGACGGAGCCAGGTATATCGGCATCTGCAAGGACGACAAGGAGGAAGACCCCGGTGCGTCGGAATTCGGCAAATATGACTGGGCGCGGTTCGTCGGGGAGGATGCCGCCCCAGCGAAGCTGGTGGTCGTCAACGCCGACGCGCAGGCATTCACCTACAAGGATGACTTCGCCACGCTGACCGGGGCTGACAAAATACATATCAAAGCCTCGGTGCAGGGTATCGACAACCCCACGTATCAATGGGGCTACAAGTTTCCCAACGGGCCGTGGACTGCCTATGGTGCGAATACGGGTGACACCCTCCAATTGTCGGCCTCATGGGGCAATTGGGGCGACAACCGCTCCGTGACATGGCGCTGCACCGTCGGCGGCGTGTACGACGAGGTGACGGTAATGAAGGTCAGCTCCGGGGCCAAGGGCGACCGGGGCGAGAACTACACCGGGAACCTGCTGCTGAAATCGGGTGAGCCTGTCACAAGCGCCACGTACCCCACGAAGGTATATAACCTGGCGGAAGCCCCGGCGCACGGGGAGGAATGCACCATAACCCTGTGGGGGGAGCTCTCCCCCTCGGGGCCTGCAGGCTATATGTTCGCGGCCTATAACTCCGGGGGCATCGTGAGCCTGTGCAGGCTGTCGGAGGTGGCGGACGGCGTGTATTCGGCAAAATTCAGGTGGATAAACTATTACAGTTCCCCGGATGAGGGCGGCGCCGTCAAGAACCCGACGAGCGTGCATATCTATGCCATGCCCAACGGACACCTGGCCAACACCATCCGCCGCATCAAGCTGGAGCGCGGCCACAACTCCAGCCCCGTATGGTCGCCCAACCCCGCCGACCTGGAGGCCGTGTCGGTGACACTGACCAACGAGGCGCACATCTTCGAGGGCGACACCGAGAAGGCCGTGGAGGGGTACACCGAGTGCGGCATCGTAGCCTACAAGGGGGCGGAACCCGTCAAGGCGTCGCTTCCGACGAGCCTGCCGGGGCTTCCCACGGGCATGACCTACACCCGCGTGGCCAACGACAGCACCGCCGCGAAGTTCCGCATCGACGTGACCACGGCGTTCACCAAGCGCCAGGGCGCCCTCACCATCCCCGTGACCGTGGACGGCAGGGTGTACGACAAGGCGTTCTCGTGGTCGCTGTCGCTCCAAGGCACAGGCTACACCGAGAACCTGCTTGTCAACGGCAGACTTGACAATCCGACCCTCACGGGGTCGTGGACTGCAGGTCAGACCTGTTCGATAGAACGGGTGGCAGCTGCCATCAGCCCTTACGCCCTTAAGGTCGTGACACGCCAGTTGGCCGGGAGCGTCGGCGCAGACCGCGTATATGCGACACCCTATAAGGATTACAAGTGGAAGGCCGGTGCCACCTACACCTATTCGTTCATGGCACGTACCGACACCGCCGGGGTGTCTCTTAAGATGAGCCGCGCCGGTGGCGTGGACTACGGGCAGACGCACGCCATCACATCGGAATGGAAGCAATACCACGGCACGATAAAGGCATCCACCAACGCCGTTGGGTCGTTGACGTTCACCTATGACAAAGCCAACACCACGTTCTATATCACCATGGTAAAGCTCGAAGAGGGGGAGAACGACAATCCGGTCTGGTCTCCCAACCCCGCCGAGCAGGTCGCGCCTAAGATAAGGGAGCAATACGCCCTTCATGATTCTGACAGTGTAGCCCCCGCCACCGGGTGGAGCTATACCAAGCAGCCATGGGTAGCGGGAAAATACTACTGGACACGCACGGAGATAACCTACGGCGACGGCACGGTGGAATACACCACCCCCGTGTGCGCCACAGGTGCCGCCGGTGCCCCCGCCTTCCGCCTCGACCTGAGCGAGGAGAACGTGCCGGTGTCGTGCCATGCCGACGGCACCGTGGCCGTAAGCGGCAACATCGCCACCTCCAAGGCCACGGTCTACAGGGGGGGCGCCGCCGACACGGGGTGGGGCTTCGCGGCACAGTTTGCCGGGTGCACCGGCAGCATCAACGGCTCCACAGGCGTCATCACGGTGAACACCATAACCGCCGACAGGGCCGCCGTGACGGTGACCGCCCGCAAGGCCGGGCATGCAGACCTGACGGCGGTGATGAATCTTTGGAAGGTCAGGCCGGGCGCGGGCTACACCCCCAACCTGCTGACGGGCACAAAGGAGTTCTCGGGCTATTCGCAGCTGACGCTGTGGACGAAAGAGGCCGAAACAAGAAACGGCAACGCCGTCTACTCCCGCACCGCCGTCTGGGAGGGCGCATACCGGCCGTTTGCCGTCAAAGCGGGCGAGACATACACCTTCAGCGCAGACGTTAAAGTCTCCGGCAAGCCCAACGCGACACTGTTTGTGCACGACCCGGTAGGAACCAACGTGGTGCCGGGCGCAGCCCGGACGTTCAGTCTTGCCGACGGCGTGTGGAAGAGGCTGTCGATAACGTTTACCCCAAACGCCGACGGCACAATCAAGCCGAGGGTGGAGAGTGGCACGGCCACCGGGAAGCTTTATATCTCGTCGTACAAACTCGAAAGCGGCACCAACCCCACGCCTGTGTGGACACCCAACGCGGAAGACCTGGAGGCGAAATCGGTGACGGTCAACGCCGACGCACAGATAATATCGTATGCCGATGGATACAACACCCTATTAGGCCCCGCCACCGTGAACCTGTCGGCCACCCTGCAGGGTACGACCGGCTACCAGTGGAGCTACAAACAAGAAAAGCAGGGGGCGTTCACCAATATAGGCGGGGCTACCTCGGCGACCTACGCCCTGGCACGCGACGCCTCGATATGGGGTACGGCCAAGAGCATCACCATCCGCTGCACCTCCGGCGGCATGCACGACGAGGTCACCATAGCCAAGGTCAGCTCCGGGGCCAAGGGCGCCACGGGTGCGGCAGGCAAGGACTCCTACACGGTGATACTGACCAACGAGAGCCACACGTTCGCCGGGGGTGTCAGCTCCGCTGTCGCCGGGGACACCACATGCGGGGTCATAGCCTACAAGGGCGCGACGAGGGTGCCTGCCACAATAGGCTCCATAAGCGGCATGCCGACGGGGATGTCGGTTTCAAAAACCGGCGACGGCACGGTCAACGCCGGATTCACCGTATCCGTAACACCGGTAATGAAAACCAGGCAGGGCACCCTCACTGTCCCCGTAACCGTCGACGGCAAACAGTTCACACGGGAGTTCTCTTGGTCGTTGTCGCTCAAGGGTGCCACCGGCGACAGGGGCCCGGCGGCAACCGTCTACCAGCTGGGGCTGTCGGCGGACGCCATAACGCGCAGCCTGACCGGCGCCCTCGTGCCAGCGTCGCTCACCGTCACAAAATACAAGGTCACGGGCCCCGACCGCGCCGCCACCACCGAGAAGTGCGTGCATTACCAGGCACTCGATTCCTCAGGCAACGTGCAGTCATCGGGAACCGTCGCCACCCCCGGCTCGTCATCCTTCACCGTCACCGCCGCCCAGCTCGCCGGTATCATCAGGCAGGACACGGTGTCGGTGGTGCTGACGCTGCGCGACACCGCGTCCGCCTCCTCCGCCTTCCATGATTCGGAATCCGTTCCCGTGCTAAACGAGGGGTCGGCCACCGTGGAGGGGCGCGGCAACATGGTGCTCAACTCCGGCTTCCGGGGGAAGGCGCACTGGGACATGGCATCCACGGCACGCATCGACCAGGGTAACGGCCCGCACGGGCAGAACTCGGTGTACGTCGAGAGCCTCGGCGCGACCGACCCCACATACCGCGGCCTCTACAACAACTACGGCGCCTCCAAGGGCGAAATCAACCCCGGATTCGTCATCGGGGGGCACAAGGTGGTGACCGTGAGCATCTACACCAGGCTCGACGAGCAATCGTGGGCTGACGCCTTCGGGAGCGACAACGCGGCGATGGACGTCATGGCCGTCGACGCAAACGGCATCTCGTGCGCCAACTCCGTAAGCATCCCCATCCTCCCCAGGAACTCCGACGGCTCCTTCAAAATCGGCGAATGGGTGCGGTTCGACATAACCGTCCCCACAAGCCGCTTCACTAGGTACAACGGCCCGACCAACCCCTCTGGCGAGCCTTACGCCATAAGGTTCTACCCCTACATACTGAAAAACGGCAAAATAAGGTTTGCCGCCCCGCAGGTGGAATGGGGCAACACCCTCACGGAGTGGGAACCCTCCCCCCGCGACAACGACTACCTGTCGCAGGCGCTGCGCGACGCCCTGACGGAAGGCAACATCGGGCAGTTCGGCCTCATCCTGGCCACCCTGCTGCGGATGGGTTCCACGGGCGCCGACGGCACCTACCGCGTCATGTCGGGCATCAGCGGCCTTGCCGACAGGGAGGACGCCCCGGCCATATGGGGTGGCGGCGACATGTACGATGCCGCAAAGCCGGATACCGTCCCATCAGGGGCGGAGGCGGCGGCATTCATGATGCGGCACAACGGCGAGGCGTACTTCTGCCGCAACCTGGTAAGGCTACTGGGAGACCATATGGAGATGGGCGAAGGCGTAAGGCTCGACCCCGACGGGCTGAAACTGCTCGATGACAAGGACGCCACACGCATGCTCATATCCCGGAAAGCCCTCCCCGCACGGCAGGTGGAGAACATAACCGGCGCAGTCACGAACCCCTCGTACACTTTCGGCGCCGGTACGGTGAGGATAGGGAGGCGCCCCAGGGTGACCATGCCGAACGGCCTGATAAGCCAGGGCGCGGAGGGTATAATATCGGAGGTGCCGTTCGGCGAGGTCTCCCTCGGCAGCCTCCCCGCCGGTTCCTCCGTCTCCGGGAAGGCCGCCGTGAGGCTGGGGTACTCCGTGGGGGCGAGCGCGGAACACCCGTTCTCCGGGACGTTCACGGCCGAGGTGTACCATGTCAGCGGCACGGCACGCCGCCTGGTGCATACCGCGTACGGCGGGTTCCAGGACGCCCCGTCGGAGGGGAGGGGTTCCGCGACGGTGAACTTCATGACCCCGCTGGCGGGCGAATACCGTATGTCGGTGAAGGTGAATGCCACGCCGAACCTCGGGGCGACCGCCGTTGTCGCGACCAAGTCCGTGACCCCGACGGCCTCGCTCAAGGTCGTGAGGGGCGTGGACGAGCAGTTCGTCATAGCGCCCGACGGGATACTGGGCGCGTGGCAGGGGATGCGGGTGCTGGCGACAGGGGGGTATTTCGGAGTGCTCGTGGGTTCGACGTTCGGCATCAGGATACGGCAGGCAGACCTGTCGCTGACAGATGACGGCGGCTCCACATGGCACGCGCTCGACTTCGCCAAGGCCGTACAGCTCGGCCTGCTGAAATGACCGCCGCGCAACCATGCCTTTAAAAGCTACAATATCTACCAACCCTTTAAAACAAAACGACAATGACACAGGAACATCTCACATTGAAAAGCCCGCTGCGGGCCACAGTCCCGGTTGACAACTCCGCCCACGAGGGGCGCGGCTACGACCTCTACGGCGAACTCGAAACGGAGGGAGCGTCGGTGACGGCGTTGAACAACGGGCATATCTCCAAGCCCGGGGACCCGCCGGTGCATGGCACCTTCGGGCGCAACCCCGACGGCACGCTGTGGCTCAACCTCGACTGCCCGTCGGGCGGGCATGCCGGGGCCATGGCGGCGGTCGCCGCATTCGTCGAGGCCGCCTATGCCAAAGGCGCGTCGGCAGCCGCAGCCGCGGCCGTCACCGGCTGACGCCCGGACGTGACATAAGTGTGGCACCAGGCCGCAGACCGGGTGCCACACCTATGTGTCATATCGATATTCCTGGAATAAGCCCAGATACAAGGCAGGATATGCCTGCATAAGACGACCGGGATAGGAACCCGGTACCGGCGGGGAAGCAATAGAAAACCCCCGGCCTGTTAATATAGACGCCAATCATTTATTAACACAACGCTCGTAGCGCACGACCGGGGGTTACATATCCCTTGCTCGCGCTACGAGCTTTTTATATGTCAATAAATGATTGGCATTGCAAATTTACAAAAAAACATCTTATATGAAAGTATTTGAAATATTAAATCTGCACAAGGAAATACTCGGCTTTCTTCAAACCGTCGGCATACGTGTCGGGGATGTACGTTATATAGAGCTGTATAACGAGTACAGGCGCCTGCTTGGAAACGGCGAGAAGGTCGCATATATAGTCGCGTCGCTGTCGGGACGCTACCATGTAAGCGAACGCAAGATATACGGCCTGGTAAAACTGTTCCAAAAGGACTGCAGCCCGTATGCAGTGTGACAAGGCCCGTAACCCGGCAGGTATGCGTCACAAGGCGGTATATTTGCCGCAGACATATCTACATCTTATGAACAAATACCATCAGATACTGGGGAAGATCCTGTCGGGCGGGAAGCCCCAGAAGAACAAGAAGGGGAACATCGTCTGCCTGCTCAATGAAAGCCTGTCATTGGGACCCGGTGACCTGTTGGAGATATTCGAGGGGCACCCTATCGCCCGCAACAAGCTCAAATGCGAGCTGGGGCTTTTTATGCGCGGGGAACGTCAGGTCGACAGATACCGCGAAGCCGGGATAGACTGGTGGGATTATTGCGGCAGCACCCTTGTAAACGGCTACCCGTCATACTTTGAAAAGCTCCCGGGACTGATCGGGAGGATAAACCGGGAGAGGCGCAGCAGCAAAAACTACGTGCTTTTCCTTGGGGCCAACGGGGTCGAAAGCAACCAGGCGCCATGCCTCAGCCTGGTGCAGTTCCAGATTGACGAGGGACGCCTGGTGCTTTCGGCATACCAGCGGAGCTCCGACGCGAACCTCGGGCTGCCTGCCGACATCTACCACCTGTACCTCATATCCCGGCAGGTCGAGATGCCGCTGGAGTCGATCACGCTGAACCTGGGGAATGTGCACATCTATGAGAACAATATGGAGAAGACACGGCGCCTCCTTGCCGGGGAAAGCGGCATAAAGTTCGACCTGAATGTATGAAGGACGGAATCCGAAGCCGTATATGCTGCAGCAGGCATGCAGTATGCCACGCATCACAACCTTGGCGGCAGTCCCGGGATTGGCGAACTTTGCACCTCGAAATTATCCTTTAAGAAAATGAAAAGAGTGTACATGTCAGCCCCGTTGCCATTCCCGGGGCAGAAACGGAGGTTTGCAGGCGGATACAGGGAGTTTCTGGATTCGGTGAAAGGTGCGTCCGTGTTTGTCGACCTGTTCGGCGGCTCGGGGTTGTTGTCCCATATCACCAAACGCGAACGGCCCGACGCCCTGGTGGTCTACAATGATTTTGACAACTACCGACAAAGGCTGGGCCATATCCCCCGGACCAATTCGCTGTTGCGGCGTATAAGGGGGATGGTCGCCGACGTCCCCCGTAACGGTATAATACCAGGCGGCATAAGGCATGGCATCCTGGGACTGCTGGAAGCCGAGGAAGCCGCCGAGGGCTTCGTGGACTACATCACGCTGTCAAGCTCGCTGCTGTTCCCAGGTAATAACGCCACGACCCTGGACGGGTTGCGCAGACATTCGTTCTATAACAGGTTGAGGCGCACGGACTATGATGCCTCCGGGTATCTCGACGGGCTTGAGATAACATCGTGCGACTACCGCGAGCTGTTCGGGCGCTACAAAGACCGTGAGGACGTCGTGTTTATCGTAGACCCGCCATATCTTTCCACAGACGTGGGTACCTACAGAATGTGCTGGAGGCTCCCCGATTACCTGGACGTGCTAAAGGTGCTGTCGGGGCATAACTTCGTCTATTTCACCTCCGGCAAATCCGGTATCATGGAATTGTGCGACTGGCTGGGGAAGAACCGGGGAATCGGGAACCCGTTTGAAAACGCGGCCAGGAATGATTGCAACGCCCGCCTCAACCATCATGCCGGATATACCAACATAATGTTGTGCAACATCGCCTGACGGGAGCCGCAGGTACAGACAAATGCCGGGGTGGAATCCCCGGCATTTGTCTGTCTGTCCAGCCCCGCCAGGCATGGCTTTCCCCGCCCTGTCACAATGCCGGGTAAGGCCCCGTCAGGCATCGTGACACCGCCCCGGAAGATTGCAGATTCAGGTACGTTTCGTTTTTCCCAAACATGCGTTTCGTTTTTCCCTCAGCGAACATTTCGTTTTGCGGATTATACATACAACAAGAAAACAAAGGCAATTAAATATAATAAATGGCTGTTAAAAATCACAAAATCATTCGCTTGGAATTGCGTGATTTTCGCCGATAGTACACTTTTAGTACACGCTATAAAAGAAATAATGACTGAAAATCAAGCGATTATCAGTCATTATGTGTACCCGGACCCGGGATCGAACCGGGATGGATTGCTCCACCGGTGTTTGAGACCGGCGCGTCTACCGATTCCGCCATCCGGGCTGGCGCTGTGGAGGGTAGTCTCCGTTTTGCAGTTGCAAAGATAGGTATTCTTTTCCACACGTGCAACAAAGATGCAAAGAAGTTTCTGCAGTAAGGTGGCATTAAGATTATGAAGAGGCATTATGATGTTGGGGGCTGGGATTATGCCTGTGTGATAAAGGTGAGGGGACGCCTGCCTCACGGCAGATGTCCCCCCGGGATTATTGAACTGGTAATAAAGGGTCAGATATAATAGTGTGGAATCCCCTTCCTTTGCTTATATCTTTTATCGGTTAGTATCATGCTATGGTTTGTAGCTTTGCCCTTATGATGTTGCTTTATGTTAGAGTTCGTTTCAATTTTGGCGGTGTTGTAGAGCTTTCCTTCCTGATTGTATGAGACAGAAAAAAAGTGCCACGCTGAGGGGGGATGCTATCCCCCGGCGACACCCTTTTTGCATGTTCAATAAATAATATCCGTTTTATTGTATTTTCTTTATACCGTCGGCTTTAAAATTTTGGTTTAAAAAGCTGATTTAAAGCGGTGCTAAATATACAATTACAATGATATTGCTCTGATTCGCTTCTATTTTCTAAATGCAAATGTATGCAATTAATCAAGATTTACCAAATATTTTTGCATCTCTTTGCATGTATTACCGGCTTTGTGGGGCATGAGAAGGCGATTTCGTTCTTTTTCTCCAAGAATGTAGCCAAAATGGCGAATGCGGCATTGCTCTATTGGTGGGATTAATGGAGAATCCGCCAGTTGGCGGGGTAAAGGTTGTTGGAGCGGTTCCCAAGATGGTTGACAAACCCGAGCGGGTGACCGTTGTGGGTGAGCAGGAGGTGTCCGCGCGGGGCATCGAATCCTGGGAGGGATTCGCGGCGCAGGTAGGCCAGTGCTGTAGGCAGATCGGCTTCGGCTGAGGGGAAGGCGTCTTGCTTGAGTGCCAGGGAGAGTGCCAGTCCTTGGGAAGGGATGACCGAGCGTCCTTTAACGGTTCCTATCCCGATGCCTTGATGGATTATATCCAGGTGTTGTTGCAGGGCTTGGAGCAGGGGGGTGTCGGCATCGTGGATGGCATAAAGTGTTTCACCGTTACACTGAACGGGAAAATCGCCGTCGACCCATCTGGCGCATTGAGATGTTGCTGCGGGGGGTATGTTGGATAACGGATTGTTTTTGCCGGTGCGGTTGGTTGTGGCTTTCCGTTGTTTTTTAGTTATTGCCGGCGTGATGCCGGCCTGTTGTGAGCCTGGCCTTTGAAGCACGGCCATGAACAGCCCTTCGCCATGTATGCGTCCCGGGATGAAGCGCATTCCGCCTGTGGGGGAGATGATGATGCCTTCGGCTGACGCAGGGAGCGGGATTGACACCGGGATTGCGCCGGAGGTTTGTGTGAGCCAGGCTATGTTTTCCTCGTTTTCGGTGGTGTTGAAAGTGCAGGTGGAATAAACCAGATAGCCGCCTGGACGGAGTGCCGCCCAAAGGTTTCCAAGGATTTCGCGCTGGCGTGCGGCGCATTCGGCCACCAGCCCTGTGTTCCATTGGGAGCGGGCTGTTTCATCTTTGCGCATCATCCCTTCGCCTGAGCAGGGCACATCGGCTGCCACGATGTCGAACCATCCGGGGAGGTTGCGGAACCGTGCGGTGTCGCCGCGTGTCACCGCGATGTGTGGATAGCCCCATTTCATTATGTTTTCTTTCAGGATTTCAGCCCGTCGGAAATCGAATTCGTTTGCAACGACGAATGAGCCGTCGGGCAGTGAGTCGATGGCGGCTGTGGTTTTACCTCCCGGTGCCGCGCAGGCATCAAGGTAGCGGATAGCGCTTTCACCAGGCCGCGTTTTGTTGTTGTCGAGCAATCTGACGAGGTGTGCTACTACGTGGGAGGTAATCATCGATGAGGCGTCCTGCACATAATATATGCCTTGATGCATGGCGGGGTCGTGGGTGAAGTCGGGGCGTTCGGGCAGATAGAGGCCGTGACCGCACCAAGGCACTGTGACCGCGCCGGAGGCTATCCCTATGTTCTGCCCGTGGGTTTTGCGCGGGTTCAGGCGTATGGAAACCGACGGCGGGGTGGTTTCAAGGGCTTCAATCAGGGAGGGGGCCAGGCCGGGTAGTTGTTTCCCGATAAATTCCTTGAATTCACTGCTTAACGGTTGCATCGGCGTTGTCGGGTTGGTTTTCGTTGTCGGGTTGTGCCGTTTTTTTGATTTCGGCAGGATAGGATACGCGTGCGTGGTACATGCTCCGCAGGCGGGATATGAAACATTCCTTTATGTCGCGTATGTCGCGGAACGATAACGGTGAATCATTGTGCAACCCTTCGGCCACCTGTGTGTCGATAAGTCGGTTGACCAATGCCCGGATGGCATCCTGCGAATGGTCGGGCATGCTTCGGGATGCCGCCTCGACGGTGTCGGCCATCATCAGCAGCGAAGCCTCGCGGGTCTGCGGGTTAGGCCCGGGATATGTGAATGCTTCGGCATCGGCTTCGCCGTCGGGGTTCTGCCGGCAATACATCGTGAAGAAATATTTTGCTTTCCCACGTCCGTGATGCTGTGATATGAAATCGCGGATTACGGATGGCAGTTTCGCTTTTTCGGCTTTTTTAAGGCCGTCGGCAACATGGCGTATTATTATGCCTGCACTTTGCATGGGGTTCAGGGTGTCGTGAGGGTTGACGCCGTGCTGGTTCTCGGTGAAGAAGGCCGGGTTGTCGATTTTGCCTATGTCGTGGTAGAGTGCGCCTGCCCTGACAAGCTGCACGTTTGCCCCTATGCGGTGGGCTGCCTCGGTGGCGAGGTTGCTCACTGCCATTGAGTGCTGGAATGTGCCGGGGCATTCCTGGGAGAGTTCGCGCAGGATTTTGTTGTTTATGTCGGAAAGTTCCACCAGTGTTACTACTGAAACCATGCCGAAGAGTTTTTCCACTATGAAAATCAGGATATAGGCGAAGGATATCAGTACGGTGTTTATGCCGAAGTAGCCGATCAGCCTCCAGGATAGCGAAGAGAGCGAGCCTGTGGTCATAAGCTCGAAGCCTACATACGACACCACGTAGGCCAGGAATGCGATAGCTGCCGAGCGGAGCAGCTCGGAGCGTCGCGACAGCTCTTTCAGGGAGAAAATCACCGCTGTTCCCGCCATGATTTCCACAAACAGGAATTCAAGGGGGAATGATGCCACCACGGAGCATAGTGTCAGCTCGATTATGTAGACGAAGAATGCCGTGCGGGAGTCGTAGAACACGGTGACGATTACCGGCAGGATTGCAAGCGGCACGGTGTAAAGCCCCCATCGGAAGGCGTGCGCCACCACTGATGAGAAGACAAAGAAGAACACCGTGAGCAGTATAAGGGGCAGCACGCGCGACGGCTGCCGCAGCTGGTCGGGATAGAAGAATTGCAGCAGTCCATAGATCATCCCCAGGGCAAGCACCACCATTATTGTCTGGCCAATGAGGGTGTTGAACCGGCGGGAATGGTCGTTGTTGTCGTGTTTGTCGAGTGTGGCTTCATAAGTTTTCAGCACCTGGTAGAGCTGCGGGGTTACGATTTCCCCTTGCGAGATAATGCGTTCCCCTTTCTGAATCACCCCGATTCCTGCCACTATGGGCTGGATCAGGGTTTCGTGGTAGAGGTGTGTGGCCTCCTTGTCCTCGATTATGTTGGGTTGCAGGAGCCCGGAGATACCTGCCGCCCTGAAGGCGCGGTGGTCAGCGTTTCCGGCAAGGGAGTCGACCATGGCATAGGCGTCGCGTTGGGAGAGGTAGCCTGATGTGGGGCGTGACAGGTTTTTGTTGTTTTCTTTGAATTTCACTTCGGGCAGGTCGCCGCGTGCGATGCGGGCTGCTGTGGCCTGGTCGACTATACCACGGCGGTAAACCCTGTCGACTGCTGATGCGAGGCGTGCTTTTAATGCTGCGGGTACGGAGTCGTTCGACTGTATTGCCGCGATTACGCGTGCGCCCATCGAGGCATCTCGTCGGTAAATAGGCACCATTGTGGCCTCCACGCTGTCAATCATCTGCTTTACGGTGGCGGAGTCGCGGTAGATGGTGATGTCGAACGGGGCGGTCAGGAGGTTGTAAGTCCAGGGGCGGTTCTCCTCGTAAGTGTATTTGTGTTTGTTGTCGCGCGGCATGAAATAGACCATTATGGCGGTCGCCACGACGAAAATCAATGCGAGGTATATTTTGTTGTTCGCGGGAGTCTTCATTATAAGGGTTGTTCGCGGGAGTTAAAAATCTTTTGGAAAAATTCAGGCAACCTCTGATAATCTGGGTTCGATGCCGATGGTTATCAGGGGGTCAGATGCGTGCTACTTTTTCCACCCCGGGAATTTTTCGGACTTTGGCACACAGGTCGTTTATCCCTGTCGCATCGGTTACCAGCAGCGACATGTCGCATTGGAACACTTCTTTCTCGGTGCGTATGTCGAGTGAGCGTATGTTGAGTGAAAGATGTGTGGAAATCAGCGATATAAGCTCATGCAGGATTCCTTGGCGGTCGATTCCCTCTATATGTATGTTGGCCAGGAACCTGGCGTCGCTAACCTCCCAGCGGGTGGAGAGCAGCCTCGGCCCGAAGCTTGCCTTGAGCGCCCCTGCCCTGGGGCAGTCGAGCGAATGCACCACCACCTCCCCGTCGTCGTCGATGAAGCCGAGCACATCGTCGCCCGGCACAGGGTTGCAACAACCTGCAAGGCGGAAATTGGCTTCGCCGTTGTCATCATACTTCAACACATACGTTTCCTTTGTGTTGATGGGTGTTTTGGCCGGGGCGGCCGGGGCGGTTGTTTCAGGTTGCTCCTTTGCGGGGTTCCGCCCCCACAGGCGTGCCAGCAGGCGCTTGGTTGCGGAGCTTTGTTTGCGGAGGGTCTTTACCACATATTCGTTGAGCACGATTTCCTGGTTGCCGAGCAGGTAGTAAAGTTCCTCTTTGCTCGCTGCCTTGAACAGCCCCATTACCTTTGTGATGGCCACGTTGTCGTCGGCAATATCGTTTTCCTTCAGGAATTTCGCGAATATACCCTTTCCTGCGGCGATTGCGGGTTGGTGTAGTTTCCTCAATGATGCCCGCAGCCTGGTTTTCCCTTTCGCCGTGGCCAGGAAATCGATCCATTCCGGTTTCGGGGTCTGGCTCTGTGAGGTCAGCACCTCCACCTGGTCGCCCGAATTCAGTTTCTGGCTCAGAGGCACGAGTTTGTGGTTCACTTTCCCGGCTATGCAGCGGCATCCTATCTGGGTGTGGAGGTGGAAGGCCACGTCGAGCACCGTGGCATCCATCGGCAGGGTTATAAGTTCGCCCTTAGGGGTGAACACCACGATTTCCGATGCGAAAAGGTTGAGCTTGAGGGTGTCGAGGAAGTCGAGCGCATTCGGTTCGGGGTCGTCGAGAATGTCCTTGATGGTGTGGAGCCACGCGTTTAGTTCCGATTCCTCGTCCCCTTCGCCTACTTTGTATTTCCAGTGTGCGGCAAAACCTTTCTCGGCAATCTCGTCCATCCGGCGAGAACGGATCTGCACTTCTATCCAGTTTCCGTCAGGCCCCATCACTGTCAGGTGCAGGGCCTGGTATCCGTTGGCTTTCGGGTTCGAAATCCAGTCGCGTGTGCGGTCGGGGTGCAGGCGGTAGATGTCGGTTATGGCCGAATATATCTGCCAGCATATGCTTTTTTCCTGTGCGGGGTCGTCGCAGTCGAACACTATCCGTGCGGCGTAAAGGTCGTAAACCTCCTCGAACGGGATATGTTTCGTCTCCATCTTGTTCCAGATGGAATATACAGATTTCACGCGTGCCTTGGCGGTGTATTTCAGTCCCATCCGGTCGAGCCGCGCCAGCACCGGGGCGGCGAAGTTTCGGTAGATTTCGTTACGGCTCCCTTCGGTGGCCGCGATTTTGCGGCTTATGTTGTTGAAGGCGTCGGGATGTTCGTATTTGAAGCTGAGGTTTTCCAGCTCGGTCTTTATGGCGAACAGTCCCAGGCGGTGTGCCAGTGGGGCGTATATGTAGAGGGTTTCCCCGGCGATTTTGTATTGCTTGTTGGGGGCCATCGAGCCGAGTGTGCGCATGTTGTGCAGGCGGTCGGCCATCTTTATCAGCACCACCCTGATGTCTTCCGACATTGTAAGGAGCAGTTTGCGGAAATTTTCGGCTTGTGCGGAAGCCTTGTCGCCGAATATACCCCCTGAGATTTTTGTCAGCCCCTCGACGAGCTGGGCGATTTTCTTTCCGAAATTCTGTTCGATATCCTCGACTGTATAGTCAGTGTCCTCGACCACGTCGTGTAGCAACGCCGCGCAAATCGAGGTGGAGCCCAGCCCGATTTCCTGGCTTGCGATTTTTGCCACGGCTATTGGGTGAAGTATGTAGGGTTCGCCTGAACGCCGCCTGATTCCTTTGTGTGCCTCTTTTGCGAATTTGAAAGCGCGTTCGATTATTTCCACTTTTTTGCGGTGGTTGCTTTTCAGATATCCGTCAAGCACTTCGCGGAAAGCATCTTCGATTATGCGGTCCTCGGCTTCGGTTGTGAAATTCTTTGTGTCGTTCATCGGTAGCTCCTTTGTGGTTGCCGGTCAGGCGTAAGGGATATAATTCGCAAATTTACAACATTCCCCCCAATCGTCAAACACTTGCGGAGGGTGTTTCGGCTCATGATGTCGTAATAAGAAATGGCGGTAAAACATGTGATTTGGTGAATTTCCCCGCATCGGCAACCTGAATATCGAATTAATTGTTAACTTTGTGGAAAGAAGGGGGTGGTGGCGCATATGCCTCGGCCCCGTTACCAACGACAGAGACCGGATGGATGATAAGAAACTGTTTCTACTTGATGCGTATGCATTGATTTACAGGGCATATTATGCCTTGATACGAGCGCCCCGCATAACGTCGACGGGGTTTAACTCCTCGGCCGTGTTCGGCTTTTGCAACACTCTCGACGAAATCCTCCGGAAGGAGAATCCGTCGCATATCGCCGTGTGCTTCGACCCGCACGGCCCCACTTTCCGTCATGAACTTTATTCCGGATACAAGGCCAAACGCGAGGCGCAGCCTGAGGATATATCCCTGTCGGTGCCTATTATAAAGGAGATTGTCGAGGCTTACCGGATTCCCGTGTTCGAAGTCCCGGGGTATGAGGCCGACGATGTTATCGGCACTTTGTCGCGGATGGCTTCGGAGCAGGGGTATATGACCTATATGATGACCCCCGACAAGGATTACGGCCAGTTGGTGAGCGACAATGTGGTGATGTACAAACCGTCGCTACGGGGGCAGGATTCGGAATTGCGCGGCCCGCGTGAGGTGTGTGCCCGTTATGACATAGATTCCCCCTTGCAGGTAATCGACCTCCTGGCTTTGGAGGGTGACGCTATCGACAACATACCTGGGTGTCCCGGCGTAGGGCCTAAAACGGCATCGAAGCTTATAAGGGAATACGGGTCGGTAGAGAACCTTTTGGCCAATGCCGCCGGGATAAAGGGGGCCCTTGGGAAGAAAATACAGGAAAACGCCGACAATATCCGCTTTTCCAAACATCTGGCGACCATACGCCGCGATGTCCCGTTAGAGGTGGATTTCGACACACTCCGCCGTGAGCCTGAAGATACGGAGCGGCTGCGTGAAATTTTCACGCGTATGGAATTCAAGACATTCCTGTCGCGGCTGCGCAAACCTGCCACGGGCGGTGAGGATGAGAAAAAGGCATCCGAGCCTGAAAAAAGAGGCGGGGAAACCATGCAGCCCTCGCTTTTCGATTTTATCGAGGGGGAAGCCGCCGCAGTTGGTGGTCATGATGCAACGTCGACCGGGGATACGCCCGGTGGCGGTGATGAGGGCTATGCCTCGCTTTCTGCCGCCGGTTACCGGGAAGTGACCGATGCCGTGGCACTGGCGCAGGCGGTTGCCGAGGCATGCAAAGCCCAGGCAACCGGAATCGCGCTATATGCGGTCGGGGCAGAGGCGATGACTGCCGATTTCAGGGGGATGGCCTTTTCGGCCGCCGAAGGTGAAAGCGTGTTTGTAACCGTTCCCGCCGATGCCGAAGCGCGTGCCGGGGTCATGGCTGCGCTCGAACCGTTGTTTACAAATAGCGGGAGTGTGCTGGTCAGTCACGATATAAAACGCGACATGGTGTTGCTGCGTCGTGAGGGGATAGGGCTTTCGGCTTCTTATTTCGACACGTCGCTGGCTCATTATGTGCTACAGCCGGAGATGCGTCACCGTCAGGCCGACATAGCAGCCTCGGTGCTCCGTTACCATACGGCCGATTATGCCGAAGCATCCTCATCGCGTAAGCCATATATGCCTTTGCCGGCAGGAACCGAATTGGAACGGCTTTGTGAGCAGGCCGATATAACCCTGCGCCTTTACAGGCCGTTGCGCGGGCTGCTTGAGGCAAACGGGCAGCAGGCGTTGGTCGATGACATAGAGCTGCCGCTTGCCCGTGTGCTTGCCGATATGGAATGGACTGGTGTGCGCATCGATTCGGCGGAACTGCACCAGCTTTCACAGCAGCTTACCTTGCAGGTGCGCGACATCGAGGAGCGTGCCTACGAACTTGCCGGGGAACGGTTCAATATCAGTTCCCCCATGCAGGTGGGTGAAATCCTTTTCGGAAAGATGAAGCTCGATGCCAAGGCGAAGCGCACCAAGACCGGGGCTTTCTCCACGACCGAGGAGATTTTGGAGAAGCACCGCGCCGCCCACCCGATAGTGGGGCTGATACTGGAGGCCCGCAGCCTTAAAAAACTTTTGGCCACTTATATCAATGCCCTGCCGGGCATGGTGAATCCCGTTACAGGGAAGATTCACACCACGTATAACCAGACGGTGACTGCTACCGGGCGCATCTCGTCGGCTAATCCTAACCTTCAGAACATCCCTATCCGCACCGATGACGGGCGCGAGGTGCGGAGGGCGTTCATTGCCGACCCGGGATGTGTTATCCTGTCGGCCGATTATTCGCAGATAGAGTTGCGCCTGCTTGCGGCATTAAGTAACGACCCGGAGCTTACGGAGGCGTTCCGCGAGGGGCTTGACATACACCGTGCCACGGCGTCGAAGATTTTCCATGTGCCGTTCGACGAGGTTACCGACGACCAGCGCCGCAAGGCCAAAACAGCCAATTTCGGCACCGTCTACGGCATTTCGGCCTTCGGTCTGTCAGAGCGTCTCTCCATTCCGCGCTATGAGGCGAAGGAGCTGATTGACGGGTATTTCCGAACTTATCCGCATATCAAGGAATTTATAGCCGAATCGATAGAGAAAGCCCGTAAGGACGGGTATGTGACCACCATTATGGGGCGCACCCGCTTCCTGCCGGATATAAATTCACGTAATGCCACAGTGCGCAGTTATGCCGAACGGAATGCCGTCAACGCCCCGTTGCAGGGTTCGGCGGCCGATATAATCAAGATAGCCATGATACGCATCCATGAGGAGATGAGCCGCTTGGGATTGCGTTCGCGTATGGTGATGCAGGTTCACGACGAACTTGTGTTCAATGTGGTGCCTGACGAACTGCCGCAGTTGCAGGAGCTTGTGACACGGCTGATGAGCGGGGCTTTCAGCGGTTCCGTGCCGCTTGAGGTTGCCTCGGGTACCGGCAACAACTGGCTTGAAGCACATTGATGTGATTTTGGACAGGAAATAATTTTATGACCTACATAGATTAAACAAGAATCATAAATATCATGGAGAACCATCCTGAGAATGACCCGAAATACAGCGGCCTTGCCGTGAATGCCGGGGTGGCGCAGCCCCCCGTTGTCAATCCCTACCTTAAACCGAGGCGGAAAGCCCCCCTGCCGTCGGCTTCGGAGCTGGTGGAGGGGATTCTGAAAGGGGATGTCACACGTCTGGCACGTGCAGTGACCCTTGTCGAAAGTGTTGCCCCGGCGCATCAGGCGATTGCCCATGAGGTGATTGAGAAGTGCCTGCCTTATTCGGGTAAGAGCCGTAGGATAGGTATAACCGGGGTGCCTGGGGCGGGGAAATCGACGTCGATCGACGTGTTCGGGCTTCATGTGCTGCGTAACGGCGGGAAGCTTGCCGTTCTTGCCATCGACCCGTCGTCGGAACGGTCGAAAGGGAGTATCCTCGGCGACAAAACTCGCATGGAAAAGCTTTCGCAACATGAGTCGGCTTTTATCCGCCCTTCACCGTCGGCCGGTTCCCTCGGCGGGGTTGCCCGTAAGACCCGTGAGACCATAATCCTTTGCGAGGCAGCGGGCTATGACAATATATTCGTTGAGACGGTGGGGGTGGGGCAGAGCGAGACCGCCGTGCATTCGATGGTCGATTTCTTCCTGCTTATCCAGCTTGCAGGCACCGGCGACGAGTTGCAGGGAATCAAGCGCGGCATCATGGAGATGGCCGACGGTATCGTAATCAACAAAGCCGACGGCGACAATATCGACCGTGCACGCCTGGCGCAGGCCCAGTTCCGTTCGGCCCTGCATCTTTTCCCCACGCCACCGTCGGGGTGGACTCCCGAGGTGCTTACATATTCGGGCTATTTCGAGCTTGGCATAACAGAGGTGTGGGATATGATTGACCGTTATTTCGACTTTGTGAAAGAGAACGGTTATTTCGAGCGCCGACGCCATGAGCAGGCACGCTACTGGATGTATGAGACCATCGATGCGGAACTGCGCCGCCGCTTTTACGAGGACCCCGACCGGGCGGCACGCATCGCCACTGCCGAACGGTTGGTGCTGTCGAACCGGCTTTCGCCGTTTGCGGCTGCACACGAATTGCTCGACGGGCTGTCGTGATATTCTTACTTACACAATAAACAAAAACACATAGAGATATGAAAAAGAAACCTCTTGCACTCTATCGCAATGACCCGTGGCTGGCACCTCATGCAGATGCCATCGAGGGGCGTCATGCAGATGCTGTCCGGAAGGAAGCCGAACTCACTGCCAACTCGAATTCGCTGAAGGATTTCGCCAATGCGCACCAGTATTTCGGGCTTCACCGCCAGGGTGACTGGTGGGTTTTCCGCGAATGGGCGCCCAATGCCAGGCAGATTTTCCTGGTAGGTGATTTCTCCGGTTGGGAGGAGAGGCCCGAGTTTTCGTTGAACCCGCTGAAAAACGGGGTCTGGGAAATCCATATCCCGGCCAATGTGATGCATCACGGGCAGCTCTATAAGATGAGCGTGCATTGGGACGGGGGGCAAGGGTTGCGTATCCCGGCTTATGCCAACCGTGTGGTGCAGGATGAGAACACGCATATCTTCTCGGCGCAGGTGTGGGACCACGCCCCGTTCAAATGGGATGTCGACGATTTCGTGCCCGACACCCGCCCGTTGCTTATCTATGAATGCCATATCGGTATGGCACAGGAGCGTGAGGGTGTGGGGACATACAAGGAATTCCGCGACAAGGTGCTCCCCCGCATTGCCGCCGACGGTTATAACGCCATCCAGATTATGGCTATCCAGGAGCATCCCTACTACGGGTCGTTCGGCTATCATGTGTCGAGTTTCTTTGCCGCCTCGTCGCGGTTCGGAACTCCCGAAGACCTTAAGAGCCTTATCGACCACGCCCATAAGCTCGGTATCGCGGTGATTATGGATATTGTCCATTCCCACGCGGTTAAAAACGAGAATGAGGGGCTGGGACGTCTGGACGGCACCGGCAACCTTTATTTCTACGGCGACCATCGCCGGGAGCATCCGGCATGGGATTCGCTCTGCTTCGACTATGGCAAAAACGAAGTGCTCCACTTCCTGCTTTCCAACTGCAAATACTGGCTTGAGGAGTATCATTTCGACGGCTTCCGTTTCGACGGGGTGACCTCGATGCTCTATTACGACCACGGCCTAGGGAAAGCGTTTTCGGGATATGGGGATTATTATGACGGGAATCAGGATACGAATGCCATTGTCTACCTGACACTTGCCAACAAACTTATACATGAGGTGAACCCCCATGCCATCACCATTGCCGAAGAGATGAGCGGCATGCCGGGGCTGGCAATCAAGTTCAAGGACGGCGGCATCGGTTTCGACTACCGTATGGCCATGGGTATTCCCGATTACTGGATTAAGACCCTCAAGGAGCGTAAGGATGAGGACTGGCACCCGACGTCGATTTTCTGGGAACTTACCAACAGGCGCTCCGACGAAAAGACCATATCGTATGTCGAGAGCCACGACCAGGCGCTCGTGGGTGACAAGACGGTGATTTTCCGTCTTATCGACAAAGAGATGTACTGGCATATGATGGTTGGTGACACCAACCCTGCCGTGACACGCGGCATCGCCTTGCACAAGATGATACGCCTTGTCACCATGGCCACTATCAACGGCGGCTACCTGAACTTCATGGGTAACGAGTTCGGGCACCCGGAATGGATTGACTTTCCGCGCGAAGGCAACGGCTGGAGCTATAAATATGCCCGTCGCCAGTGGGATCTGGTCGACCGCGAGGATTTGCAATACAAATATCTCAATGCGTTTGACAACGCCATGGTGGAGCTGATTTCGTGCGTCAACAATTTCCAGGCTTTGGGCATTGAGAAACTTTGGGAGAAGGACGACGACCAGGTGCTGGCATTCCGCCGTGGCAACCTTGTGTTCGTGTTCAATTTCTCACCGACAAAGTCATATACCGATTACGGGATTCTTGCCCCCGTGGGCAAGTACCGCACGGTGCTTTCGTCCGATTCCCCCGAATTCGGCGGCTTCGGGCTTATTGACGAGAAGGTTGAGCATCTGACACAGTTCGACGAGCTTTACCAGCCTATCGGCAAGGAGTGGCTGCGCCTCTACCTGCCTGCCCGCTCGGCGCAGGTGCTGAGGCTTGTCCGTACACGTGCAAAAAAGAAATAATGCATATTCATGACAGAGAATGACCTGCGCGAGCTGCTCGATGCGGAAGCGGCACGCATAAACTCTCCGGCCTTTATCGGGGCCGACCCCGTACAGTTCCCGAGGCGCTTCACCGCGCCAGAGGATATAGAGATAGTGGCGCTTTTGAGCGCCACTATCGCATGGGGGAACCGCAAGATGATTTGTTCCAACTGCGAGAAGATGTTGCGGCTGATGGATAACAATCCGTATGCCTATGTCATGGACGAGGGGTATGAGGATCTGCCTGATATGAATATCCACCGCACGTTTTTCGCCCGTGATTTCCGGCATTACCTGCGTGGGTTGCGGCGTGTGTACCTGCGCCACGGTTCCCTTGGCGGTTTCGCGCAGGCCGAAGGGATTGCGGCATCCGAAGCCCCGGCATGGAAATTGGTCGAGGGGCTGAACCGCGAGCTGGCTGCGGCCAACGACGGCGCCGGGAATTCCCGTTGCCTGCCGCAGAACCTTGCCACCACAGCCCTTAAACGCGTCAACATGGCTTTGCGTTGGCTGGTGCGCGACGATGGGATTGTGGATATAGGCATATGGCGCGGCATCCTGTCGCCGTCGCAGCTTTATATCCCGCTGGATGTGCATGTAGGCGACACGGCACGTGAGCTGGGACTGCTTACGCGGCGGGCTGACGACCGCCGGTCGGTTGAGGAGCTTACCGGGCATTTGCGGCGTTTCCGTCCCGACGACCCGGTGGTTTATGATTATGCCCTGTTCGGTATAGGCATGAAACTCTGACTGCGCCCTCGCCGTCCGGGCGAAAATCGCGGGGGTGTGCCAAGATATTGAATGTTGACACACCGTACTGAAAAGTGAAGCCGTGACGGCTTCATGCCGGGTGGGGGGCTGCCTTGAATGATTACGGGATTTTTGAGGAGGCAGGGGTGCCGCTTCCGGCCATAACTTTGCGGTTAAAACGCAGGGTTATATGGATGAGAAGATGATTATAGGGGAGATTCTGAAGGAGAACGGCAGGCGCAACAGGAAGTTTGCTGCCGGTGTGGATGCCGGCGGTTGCCTGGCGGATTCACCCGGTGAGATGATGACCGGCGGCAGCCCGGAGGCGGGGGATGACGAAGTGCGCAGGCGGTGCCGGGAGGATTTCGCCTATTGGGCGGAAAGGTGCGTGCGCATCAAGGATAAGATGTCGGGGCGGATGGTGCCTTTCCGGCTTAACGCGCCGCAGAGGCGTGTGGCAGCCGTTTTCGAACGTGAGCGGCAGGCCGGTCGCCCCATCCGTGTCATTATGCTCAAAGCGCGGCAATGGGGAGGCTCCACGTTGGTGCAGATGTATATGGCATGGATTCAATGCACGCAGGCCGAACACTGGCATTCGCTGATATGCGCCCAAGTAGGGAAAACGGCGGCATCTATCCGGGGAATGTATGACGAGATGCTGCGCACATATCCCGGGAATCTTTGGGAGGGGGACGAGGCACCCCGGCTTGTGCGCTACCAGGGGCAGGAGCTTATACGTGAAATCGCCGGGAGGCATTGCCGCATCACGCTGGGTTCGTCGGAACGGCAGGATTCGGTGCGCGGTGCCGACTATGCGATGGCTCATCTGAGCGAGGTGGCATTCTGGAAGGATACCGCCAAAAGTTCGCCTGCCGATTTTATCAGGGCTATATGCGGTGCCATCGCCATGACCCCCTTGTCGTTGATTGTGCTTGAGTCGACGGCCAACGGGGTGGGGAATTATTTCCATACCGAGTGGTTGCGGTCGGAGCGTGGCGAGAGCGACAAGACTGCTGTGTTCGTGCCATGGTATGAGATAGAGATTTATCGCCGTGAATTGGATGATGCAGCCGGTTTGTGGCAGGCGATGGACGGGTATGAACGTGATTTGTGGGAACGCGGCCTGACACTTGAGCAGATTAACTGGTATCACTTCAAACGTAAGGAATATGCCTCGCATGCGGCCATGATGGCGGAATATCCCACCACGGCTGCCGAGGCGTTTGCCAACACGGGCAGCAATGTGTTTGCCGCCGAGGCGGTGGCGCGTCTGCGCACCGGGTGTGAGGAACCTTCGGGGCTTGGCGAGGTGGTGTCGGGCACAGGTGCGTTCACGGGGCCTCTGGCGCTGACGGCGTTGATGTTCAGGCCGGATTCAACCGGCGGCCTGAAGGTTTGGGAGCATCCGGTGCCGGGCGAGGGTTATGTTGCCGCCGTCGATGTGGGCGGACGTTCGGTAACTGCCGACTGGAGCGTGGTCGCCGTGCTTGGCATGAACCCGCCACGCGTGGTGGCACAATGGCGCGGGCATACCGACCACGACCTTCTGACATGGAAAAGCGCGGCTATCGCGGCATATTATAACCGTGCGTTGCTGGTGTTCGAGAGCAACACCCTTGAAAGCGGGTCACGCGAAGAGGCGGAAACCTCCGACCAGGGGGCGTATATGCTCCACGAACTTTATGAACATTATGCCAACCTGTATTTCCGCCAGGCTCCCGAAGGCGGCTCGCCGCGTCCGGGATTCCACACCAACCGTGCAACCAAACAGATGATTATAACGGGACTGATAGGGGCTGTGCGCGACGGCACATATATGGAACGCGATGCTGCCGCATGCGACGAGCTGTTGGTGTATCAACGCCGCCCTAACGGTTCTTACGGTGCCCGTGCCGGTTATCACGACGATATACTCATGACCCGCGCCATTGCCCTGCACGCCCTCCGCGAGAACCTTTGCGCCCATGCCTCGCTTCTGGCCGATCCCGACCTGGCCGCTTTCGTCGGGCATTGTTGAAGCAGTGACTGTATATAACGGATGAAGTCACCTTGGCTTTTATTCAAGATGACTTCATTCGTTTAAATTCGTGCGAGGGTGTCGGCTATACGTTCCGAGGCATGTCCGTCGCCGTAAGGGTTTGATGCCCGGCTCATCTGCTCGTATGCGTCACGGTCGGTCAGCAGGCGTGTCGTTTCGGTGGTTATTTTTTCGAAGTCCGTACCTACGAGCCGCACAGTCCCGGCATCGACAGCTTCTGGGCGTTCGGTTGTGTCGCGCATCACAAGCACCGGTTTCCCAAGTCCGGGTGCTTCTTCCTGTATGCCGCCGCTGTCGGTAAGCACGATGGATGATTTCCCCATCAGGAAAACAAAATCGAGGTATTCAAGCGGTTCGATAAAGAACAGGTTCCCGTAGATGTTGAGGTTCTCCCCGAATATCTCATGAATCGGACGGCGCACGTTCGGATTCAGGTGCATTGGGTAAACGAAGTCGACTTGTGGGAATTGCTCGGATAAAGCCTTGATAGCCCGGCACATCGACAGGAAGCCCTCGCCGAAGTTCTCACGCCTGTGGCCGGTGATAAGCACCATGCGGCGTGATTCGTCGGCGAGACGGCCTGTGTCGTAACCGGCTTCTTTTATTGAATCAGCCAAAGCCTGCTGCATGGCCGGGTCATTGTTTATACGGTCGGTCACATCGACCAACGCATCAATAACCGTGTTACCTGTAACGGTGATAGTGCCGGTGTCGACGTTTTCCTTCAGAAGGTTTTCGCGTGCCAGCGGGGTGGGTGAGAAATGCAGTGAGGCGATTCGTCCTGTGATCAGTCGGTTCATTTCCTCAGGCCATGGCGACGTGATGTTGCCGGTACGCAGCCCGGCTTCCACATGCCCTACGGGGATTTGGGCGTAGAACGCTGCAAGTGCGGCTGCTGTGGAGGTTGATGTGTCGCCGTGCACAAGCACCAAATCGGGTTTTGTTTCAGCTAGCACCTGTTTCATCCCTTGCAATACCCCGGTGGTTACATCTGTGAGATCCTGGCCCGGTTTCATTATGTCGAGGTCGAAATCAGGTGTGATGTTGAAAATTCGCAACACCTGGTCGAGCATCTGCCGGTGCTGTCCTGTAACGGTTACTATGGTCGAGAAGCGGTCGGCACGTCGTTTCAGTTCCTTTACTACCGGCGCCATTTTTATGGCTTCGGGGCGTGTGCCGAAAACAAGCATTATTTTTTTCATCTCCATTTCGTTGTTTTTCCGGGCTTGGGCTGGCTTGCCTGATGCTTTTAAAATCAGATTTTGCCGCTGTAGAGCCTTCCTGCAAATTTCAGATATGGCGTGAGGCGTCGTATGCGTGTGGGTTGTGCCACAAACCTCCATAACCATTCGCACCCCATTTGCTGCAGGAACCTGGGTGCGCGTTTGAAAGTGCCCATAAAAAGGTCGAATGACCCGCCCAGCCCCTGGTATAGCGCTTTGTGACGTTTCTGTATTTCCGCCATAAGGATTTCCTGCCTGGGGGAACCCATTGCGACGAATATAATGTCGGGGGCGGTGCGGGCTATGTCGTCGATGAGTTCGTCGCGTTCCTGTGCTGACTTGATGAACCCATTGCGGTAGCCTGCTATATTTATGCCGGGGTATTGCTGGCGTAGTTTCGCCACGGTGCCTTCCACAACCTCCTGCCGCGACCCTACAAGGTAAAAGCTTTTGCCTTGCGGGGCATACCGGCTGATTATATCGAGCCACAATTCGCACCCCGGAATCCGTATGGCTTTTTTCACACCCTTCCGGCGGCATCCTTTCACGATTCCCGCCCCGTCGCAATATCCTATATTTTCGTTGATTATGCCACGCAGCGTGTTGTCGGCATTTATGGATTTTTCGGCATTTACGGCCACAAGCATCCCCTTGCGCCCGAAAGCGTAATCGATAAGTGTGTCCCGGTTTTCAAACGGATACACTTTTATGCCGCATATCTGAACCGCTTCCATCACCCGGTCAGCTTTTTTTGAAAATCCCGCAGAAGTCGAGAATAACCTTGTCGTCGCGCCAAGGCAGAGTTTTGAAAGGGGTGTGGCCTGTAAGGAACACAACAATGTCGGCGCGTTCGTAAGCTTCACGGTAGTCGGTGAGTTTGAACACGTTATGCTCCTGTATGTTAGGCTCTACAACGAGAAGGTCGGCATTGCTTGACGACTGCATCACCTCGGCGGTGATGCGTTTTGCAGGGCTTTCCCTGAGGTCGTCGATATCCGGTTTGAATGCCAGCCCCATCATTGCCACCACCGGTTTGCGGTTGTTGTCGAGTTCGAAGCGCAACATTGCGTTTTTTACCCGTTCGGTTACCCAGCGCGATTTATAATTATTGATTTCGCGTGCGGTGGCTATGATTTTTGATTCGTTGGGGTAAAGGGCCGTGATAAAGTACGGGTCTACCGCTATGCAGTGTCCTCCCACGCCGCATCCCGGTTGCAGGATGTTGACTCTCGGGTGCTTGTTGGCAAGCTCTATCAGTTCCCACACGTTGATGCCTGCCGTGTCGCAAATCATTGAAAGCTCGTTGGCGAAAGCTATCTGCACATCGCGTGAGGAGTTTTCGGTCAGTTTGCACATTTCGGCTGTGCGTAAATTGGTGCGGTGAAGTTTCCCTTTCACAAAACGGGAATAGAAGTCGATTGCCCTGTCGGTCGAGGCTTCGTCGATGCCCCCTATGACGCGGTCGTTATGCACCAGTTCGTAGATTACATTGCCTGGGAGCACGCGTTCGGGGCAGTAGGCGATATTTATTTTTCCTTGCAGTTCGGGACGCAGTTTGAAAATGAGTTCCGCCATTGCTTCCGTAGTCCCGACCGGCGATGTGGACTCGATGACATATAAATCCCCCTTTTTTAACAATGGCGCAATGCTGCGTGTGGCAGCTTCCACGTATGATGTGTCGGGTTGGTGGTCGCCTTTGAAGGGGGTGGGTACTACGATGAAATATGCGTCGGCGGTTTCCGGGGAGGTTGATGCCTTCAGCCTTCCTGATGCCACTACCTCCTGCAACATGGTTTCGATGCCCGGTTCCACGATATGCAGTTTCCCATGGTTGGTCATCTCTACAACCTTGGGGTTTATATCTACACCGATCACTTCTATATTGCCGTGGCGGGCTGCTATTATGGCGGTAGGGAGGCCGATATAGCCAAGCCCCATGAAACAAGCCTTCATTTATATTATTATAATGAGTGTATGCGTTTGTGTTTATGAATCGGATTCCTTTGTCAGAGCTTGAGGGTCAGCATTTTCCAAGCGGTGATGGCGAGAATTTTTATGTCGAGCCACAGGGAGAACCGGTCGATGTATTCGAGGTCGGCGGTGACGCGGTTCTGCATGTCGGAGAGGTCGGGCGTGGCTCCGCGGAAACCTTTGATTTGCGCGTAGCCTGTCAGGCCGGGCCGCATGTCGTGCCGACGCATGTAGTCGTGGATAAGCGGTGTGTAGTAATCGGTGTGCGCTATCATGTGCGGCCGTGGGCCGACGATTGACATGTCGCCTCTGATTATGTTCCAAAGCTGGGGCAGTTCGTCGAGCGATGACTGCCTCAGGAAACGCCCTACCGGGGTTATGCGCGGGTCGGCATTGTCGGCCTGGCGTGTGTCGGCCTCCTTGTTGACGTACATCGAGCGGAATTTGAGAAGCTCGAATTCTGCCCCCTTGTAGCCGGTGCGTTTCTGCCTGAAAAATATGCCTCCGGGCGATGACAATCCCACCCATAGGCTTACGACAAGCCATACGGGTGCTAACGCCAGAAGCGCCAACACCGCACAAACCACATCGAATATTCTTTTGATTCCCTTTTGCATCAAGATGCGGATATTATCCTACGTAATAACGTTAACTAATTTTAAATATTGTGCATTCATCCATAGTAGCTTGCAAAGTTAGTGAAAAAATGTGTCGGTAAGGTGTGGATGCGATTCGGATTTTTTAAATTTGCAGTGGCGAAAGCCCCGGGGCCAAGGTGGCCTGCGGGTTTCAAACAACATATCATACAGAATAATGACATCAATGACTAAATTTTTCAGTGTTAAATGGTTGCTGACGGTGTTCCTTCCTGTCGTGGCGCTTTCCTCGTGCGGTTTCTCAGATGATGACGAGGTGGAGCCGCCCACTTATCCGATCGAGTTGCTGGGTTCGTGGCAGGGGGTTGACGCCGAAATCTCCACTGACGGCGACAAAGGGGATGCAGGGTTGGATTATACCGAAAGCCTGGAAAATATCCGTGTGATTATAAACCCTAACGGGACGTTCGTGACATACGAGGAGAATATAACAGGTGAGTGGCGCGAGAAGAACCGTTCGTTTTGGAAATATAAGGATAAAATCCTATATGTATTTGACAATAAGGCTAATATTGTAGAGTACGAAGTTGTTAAGCTGGATTACTACAACCTTACAATCAAATCGTCGGCATCTGTGGCCGATGGTGGCGGTGATGCTGATGATGAAGGGATGATAGAAGGGGGCGACACCCCGGTAGTGCCTGACGCGGTAACCGTTACAACCGTGGCTAAGTTCGTCAGGGTTACGGGTGATAACTGATTTTGGTCGGAATTTTCCTGACTATACAACAAAGGCATGCGGTGTGTCAAATCCGGATTTGACACACCGCATGCCTTTGTTGCCTGATAATGTATATGGCTCATGGCCACGGGGTTATGCTAAGGGTGGCAGCCTGTTCGGCCAGGGTGTCGCGCAGGGCTGCCAGCGTTCCTTCGCGTTGTTGCTGCAGGGTGCGGGCAAATTCGGAGTCGGCATCTGCGGCCACCCATCCCAGTGTGCCTGCCGCTACAAGATGCTCCAGTTGTCGTTTCACGGCCAGAAGCTGTCCGGATGTCATATCGGCGGCATTCCTCAGAGCCAGCCCCAGTTGCATGGGTGATTCGTCGCTATAGGGTAGCGACGGTTGCGGGTCTTCTTCGTCGATGTCGCACCCTTCCACCAGGCTGCCTAGCCCGATAACGGTTTCGGCGAAGACCATCCGCATTATGACCCTTAGGCCCGGCAGGTGGTCGCGGGTCAGCAGCGGCGTGCCGTTGCGGCCGTTGTTTTCCATGGTCACGTTCCTGAGGGCTGTCAAGGCCATCATTTCATCGGTTATAGCTTTCGCGCTAAGTTTTACATTCATTTCCATCAGTCAGAATCTCTTAAGGTCAAAACATAAATATGGAAGTCATTTTGACTTCCCCCCTCTGTTCCCTGTGTCATACTTTCCCTCGCATCATACGGTAAACCAGCTTGCGTGCATATTCCTCGGTTATGAAGAAGCCCGAAGGGCGGTGGTGGGCAAGCACGTGGTCGAGAGCCACCCATGCATCCTCGCCGGTATGTTGTGCTATCCGAGTTTTCAATGCGGATTCGATTTCCTCCCACATGCGGCGCCGGTGGGGTTTCTCTTTCGGCGGCAGGCGGCGTCGGCGTTCATGGAGGCGTTTCCACACATGTTCGCGGGTGAGATAGAACGACGGTGCTTCACGGCCGATTGCCTTGCGCACCGCATAGTGCACCGACACCGGGCGGCCTGCCACCCCCTCGCGCTGGATTTTGCATACCACGTTGAAAAAGTCCTCGTTCCGTTTGTTGAAGTTTTCCATAACATTCCTAGATTAATAGATTGTCTAAAAATCTTTTGGAAAAAATTTTAGACAATCTCTAAATAAGCCTTGGTGGTGCGGGCGCAGCGCATGGATTGCGCCCGTTGCCACCGTCGGCCATGTATATAATGAAGGTTTAAAGATTGTGCAGGTGTGCTGCGGTTGTGACTGCGGGGTCGCCGTCAGTACCCACGTTGCAAAGATACGTCGGCACCAGTGCCGGAATCGCGCCCATCTAAGTTAAAATTTGCAGTCGAATTGTTGCATAAGTGTGTTTCTTGAGGCTGTGAAGTCGGCGAAGGTTTTCAACAGGTCGTTTACTGCCACGGATGCATTGCGTACCTCGCTTTCATAGCGCTCCACCCCCACAACCCCGCTTACCGATTTGCCCATCAGCGCCTCGCTTACCCCCGACACATCCTCGAACAATCCGATTTGTGTCTGCAACAGGTCGCGTGCCCCGAAATCAGCCATCGGTGTCACAACCTGGTGGGGTTCGGCTCCCTGGTAGGGGCGGTAGGGTATCACCCCGCCCGGGTCGGCCCATATGTCGGCCACCTCCTGCCATTTCTGTCCCTCGAGCTTGCACCCTGTCGGGAAAAGCAGCACCCCTTTTGCCGCCGTTCCCATCATGCGGTCTATAAGGGTTATAAGTCGGTTGACGTAGCGTTGCTGGTCGATTACATCCTCCACGAGTGAATGCACGTCGCCGTCGACCATAGGGTATAGTTTTATGGCGAACGGGTGCGAGCCGTTTTTCAGGGGGGAGTCGAATTCGTCGAGCACGGTGCCGTCGGGAGCCATCATGCGGCATCGCCATGTGGTGACCGCTTCCCAGCGTGTGGAAATCGCAGGTAGTTTGTGCCGTCGGCGCGAGGCGTTTATGCGTGCAATAGCGCCCTCTTCGCCTACCGGCACCAGTGCGAATGTTGCTTCCAACGGGTCGTGGCACCTGAGGGCTTCGCGACATTCGAGCGTCCACACTTCGATTACTCGGCATCGTCCCGGCGGGGCATGGAAAAAATCCTCGTCCGTGCCGGTGCCTGACGGGCATCCGAACGGGGTTGCGCTCCCTTCGATGGCGGCATAGAGTGTGCGCAGTGTCGAGGCTCTTTGCCTGTCGCCGCGGGCGAAGCGCATCAGCATTTCACCCGGCGACATGTCGGTGATGCGCCCCGCCAGTTCTGTGTCGCATACGCGGGGGTCGCGTACGGCGTTGATGAAAAAGCGGTCGGGCGACACAGGGTCGACCCATATGCCTTCGGCCTGTGTGCGCCTTTCGTGCCACACGCGGTGCACCGCTATTCCTGAGATAAGGAATTCTTCGAGGGTTCGTGCATCGAGTTCGTCGAGATTGTTGATGTCGGGCAGGCGTCGGCCGGCCGTTGTCAGCCCATCCTTATCCGCTGCCGCATCCGTATTCATGCGGTAACGGCCCACGACGGCTTTTACCATCCGGCGGATGAGGTTGTTGCTCAGGGGTTCGCGTCCGCCCACGGTGAGCTGTTGCCGCTCCTGCATCCATTTGCCCGAACGGTCTTTCACCAGGTCGCTCCATTGGTCGCCATAGGTGTAGCGCACATAGCGGCGGCGTCTTTCCCTTACGGGTGCCATTCGTGTCCATGCGGCGTGTGCCTCTTCAAGCACGCGCCGTGCCTTTATTGTATCGTTTTCCATAATATATCGGTTGGCTTTTAGAGAGTGTCTGGTTTAAATCCAAACACTCTCTTAGATAATTGGCTGCATTCGCTCCACGAGCCGTTCATCCATGATGTAGATGTCGGGCCCGGGGTCTTCGATTACTATAAGGATGTCGACCACCGGGATGGTGTGTGGCGAGTCGAGCGAGAATAGTTCAAGGATGTTGCCTGGGCGTAGCACTGCCGAGGGGTCGGCCACGCCTCCGCGTGCAAAGCGGTTCCCGGCACGTTGTTCATCACGGCTTCCGGCGGGGAGTATCCTTGCCTGGCGTTCCCAGCCGCCGAGTCTGACTGCGATGACCCTGACGACATTGCCGGGAAGGGTTATCAGGCCGGTTCCTTGCGGCGACCGGCGCACTTTGGCCGTCATTGCCAGGTCGGACGGGGCCAGCATGTCGGGCGGGGCTTCGGCCAGCTGCTTCAGATACCACAGCCGCATCTCCTCCGTGGCGATAGCATCGAGGTCGACACCATCGGAACGCTCTATGCGGCAGTCGGCACGGAGCGGTTCAAGAAAATGCCGGCGCTTCCAAAGCGCCAGCATTTCGTTTTTAGTCAGTTCCAACCTCATGTTCAGGCGGTTTTTGTGGTGATTCTCATGTGGCTCTGCGGGTAGCGCAGCACCAGGCAGCTTGCTTCGGTAATCACTATGGCGTCGACGTTGCGCACGCCGCTCTGCCTCAGGTTGAGCCGCTCGGTGCGGAAAGGCACATGGCAGTACTTGGTGATATATTCCGGGTCGATTACCATGCCGCCCGATCCCATGCCGCATTGGTCGAACACTTCCGAAAGCAGCACGTAGAGTGTGCCGAACTTCGAGTGGATTTCCGTGAAGTCAAGTCCCCATTTGGTCACTGCGGCATCGTTGACCATAACCCGTTGCGCCCCGGCAAGGTGCAGTTTCTCAACGAGGTCGGAACCGGCGAGCAACACTTTTTTCGACGACCCGGCGTTATGGCTGAAAGCCTGGCGGCACAGGCGCACCATCCATTCCTCGTCGATGGCCTGTGAGGGGTCGTAGGTGAATTCGTTGTCGGTCTGGTTCCATATGCCGCCGGTGAGCAGCACCTCTTCACCTTTGGCCGGGTCGGTGAAGCGGGTTTTATGGCCGAACAGGAAGTTTTTCTCCATCCCCATGCGCATGTCGATAATCGCGGCCTCCTCCTGGTCGGAGAATGTCCAGCCCACCTCCTTGTTGGCGATTTTCATAAAGGTTGATTGTTCTACCTGGGCCTTGAAAATCTGGCACAAATTTTCGGATTTCGTCGGTAACGCCTCGAACTGCGAGGTCATTACGTCGAGTTCGGTGGCGGCACGCCCCATGCGCACTATCTCCGTCCCGGCTGCGATGGCGGGGAGGGCGAAGGTCTGACCCGCCTTGTTGTTTACGGCCACGACCTTGAGCCCGGTGGCAGTGTTGTCATTGCTTACCACATACAGCACCAGCGAGCCGCCTGAGGAGCTTTTCACACCGGGCACAATCAGGGTGGTGGTGGGTTGGAAGATAGCGTTGTTGTCGGTTTCGAGCGCGACCTGGATGTAGCCCGAACCACGGCCGTCGGGAGCGGGTACTGCCGCAGTCAGCCGGGCTGAAGCCGGTTTTGTGTCGACCGAGTAGTATTCAACCTTCATCGAGCCGCAGAGCCGTGCGCCGCCGTAGCGTGAAATCTGGTCGAGCGGGGTCGACATGGGGCGTATCTTTACGATGCGGTCGTCGATTTCGTTGCGTAGCAGTCCCGGCGACACGGTGTCGGCTATGTTGGTTGTGAGCGGGGTGCCGTCGATATGGCGCCCTACACCTGCAACGCCTGCCACCACGGCTGCCGCGAATGCGCTCGGAAGGGTCGGTGCGCCTTGGAACCCGTAGGCGGTGGCTCCATGCATCCCATAGGCCGACTGTTCGAAAATCTGGGTGACGCCACCCATGGCATGGCCCATTATCCATCCCAGCAGCCATGCTGCCATCATCAGTATCATAAGGGCGACAGCCCCGGCTCCGGCCTCGCTGCCGAGCCATTTCATAACGTTGTTTCTGACACTCTCGATAATCTTTTTCATAGTTGTGTGTATTAAAATGGTTGGTTGTTTTTTCGGTGTGTTTTCGCCTCTGTCAGGAATCTGCGGGTTGGTCATGTCCGGGGGTGTGGGGCTTTCCACGTTCTGTGCCTGATTTTTCGTCAGGGCATTTGCAGCCTTTGCCGTTTACTGCTGCTTCTACACCCGTAAGGATACGGATCAGGGTTCGCAGGAACTTCCAGATTTGTTTAAGTACTTTCATGGGATGTGTGTTTTTGGGTTTATAAGTAAGTCGTGGAAATTATTTTATATTATCTGAAAGTATGCCGCAGATAATGTAAAGCCTGATTATACGTTTCATGCGTAATAATTTTCATGACTTACTTACCTAATAATAATCGTTACGACTTACTGTGTGTCGGTAGTGTTGTTATCGGTCCCAGATGGAGACCTTGAGATGGCTTAGGAATCCTTGTTCCCCTTTGGTGTCGGCACGGTTGATTTCCGTGGTTCCAGGGCGTTCCATTATGCCCGGTCTCTGCATCAGTTCCTCGATTCGTTCGTTGCGTCCGCGCAGGTATCCTCGTTGTTCAGCCTCCGCGATGGCTGCTTCGAAGTCGTGTCCCTCTGCCTCAGGGGTGTTTTCAGTGTGTTCCACTGACACGGATGCAGGGGGATTGTCGTCCTGTTCTGGCGGCATGCCGTTTTTTTCGCCCTTTGATTCCTCCGGGGCCGGGGCTTCGTCGGGAAGGGTGTTGTTAACTTCCGTTGCAGGGGTTGCCTCGTTGGTGCCGGCTTCCCCCTTTACCGGGGCGGCATCTACCTTTTTGTTGTCGGCTTCGCCGTCTTTCATCATTTTGCGGTCTTTCATAATAATGATAGATGTAGTTGGAGATTTGTATAGTTTTTATTGTATTTGTAACCGGTTACACTGCAAAGTTACAATTCTGCCAAGCCTGTTTGTAACCCTAAAAATCCGGCTTTTTTGAGCTGGCTGTCAGAGTGTATTGGTAATCAGTGGTTTATTCTTTCGATTACACGCTTTGGCGTAAAATGTGCAACTTTTCATATACAATTTTATTGCAAATTTTGGAATCAGAAGGTTTATGTTGTATCTTTGTGGGTGAAAGGAGCTTGTGAAAGCTGAATACAATGAGCTTGTTTTATTTTAGGCCATATGGCCGGTGCCTTTGTTATAGCTGCTCCTTTCGGAGGTAACCGGGGCTTTCCAAACCCTGGAATCCTTTTAAAGCATATTTATGAAAGCATATCCATTGCTTATTTACACATAATTTGTAGTATTATGCTACGTGTGTAGTGTTCATGCTACTACTGCATTGATTGACTGGTAATATTACTATGTATTGGGGTAAGGGAGATCGTGAGATTTTCCTTACTTTTGTGTTTGAAGGGGGCTGTTTGCCAGGCCGAAACCGGGTGTGTGCCATTCTGCATCATGGCTTGCATCGGCGTCAAGGCGGAGTTCGATATTTTCGCGGAACGGGGCTATAACCCTGAGAATAAGCGGGGAGTTCAATGCCCCGTGGATATTGGCTCGCATCAGGGGCTCGCTTATTCGCGTGCCGTTGTCACCGGCTATGGTCAAAGTCCCGTTTATCTTCGCAGCAAAAAGGTTTGCCCGCACATAGGGCAGGTATGCCCCGGGGCGGTGGCGTGTTGTAAGGCCGATTTTCATCCCCTCGGCAGGGGATACCTCTTCCGAGGTATCGAGCAACTTCCCGCCGCCTGTAAGCAAGGTGGTTGATTCCCATTGAAGCGGAAGGCAGTCGGCAGTGCCTTTCCCGAAATCGGATTCAAGCACCTCGACTCTGTTGTTGTGCGACGTTATGCGGCGTAATGCCACGTCGCCGCCCCCGAGCCATATTTCGTTGAAGCGCCCGCACCATCCGGGGCGCTCCCCGAGGCAGTTGCGCAGCAATGTGCTGACGGAGCTTTGCCCTGCCTCTACAAGGTCGCCTCCGGCCACGGCCAGCAGCGTCATCCCATTGGTGCCGTTTGCCTGGCATACGGCTTCGCGGCATCTGACGGGACGGTTGTCGAGCTGTGCCACCGAGTGGATGCATGATTTGGAGTCAAGCGTGAGGATGTGTGTTCCGCTTTCCCCGAACAGCAGCAGTTTGCGGCGTGAGAAATCCCATGTGGAGCGGCTGCGTGGGGCATCCGTTATGGCCACGATTCCCCCTTGTGAGCATCTCCCTTCGGCAATGGGTGTTGCCGTGCGCAGCGGGTGGCACACCGTCACCTTGCCGGTTTCATTTGTTACTAGTCTGTGCGCCGGGGTCGGTTCGGGCAGGATGATTTGCGAGGCTTTCCCGCGAGGGAATATCGGGCGCATGTCTGCGGCAAGGTAATAGGCAATCCCGTTTTCGGGTAGCCCGGTCAGTGGATAAGTTTCCGTAAGGATTTCGTTCCCCTGTGCAATCGTGATTGATAGTTTTGTTGCCCGTGCGTCGGGAAATGCAAGCAAGGGGGAAAGGGCTGTGATTGCGGCGGCATCCCCTTCGGATGTCGATACGGTGGTGACAACATTCCCGTCGGGGGTGGAGGCTTCGACGCATATGGCAGCCACGTAGCTCCCGGCTGCCTCCATATCCCGTCCCACTGCATATTCGGCTGGAGGATACCCTTTGAACCCCTCGATGCGCCGGTCGGCCAAAACCAGCTCGCCGCAGGTTTCGTGTGCCGCCCCGAAGCTTATGTTGTCGCGCCGGGGGATTAGTCCTGGACTCTTTGCTGTATAAGCCGTGGCATCTTCCCGTAACCCCGTGCGGGTTTCGGCAGGAGGGTTGTCGAACGGGTAGGGGAACGAACCTTGCAGCATGTAGCAGCCGGGTGCAGCCGTTAATGCACGAACAGTCAGGTTGCGTTCGCGCAGGGAGTTTGAAGCCGCCGTGCCCGACAGACCTGCCAGGCGCACGGCTACGGTGGTTGTGGCCCCGTTGGTGCTGATGGTGGTGGAACATGTGCCGTCCGTGTCGACAGGGTCAATCTGGGGCACCGCTTCCACTATCACACGGCTCACTATTCTTTTCCACGGCTGAGGCATCTGTGTGAAGCCTTTTATGGCGATTCTGTAGGCACGGGCTGTAACTGCCCCGCCGCCGAGTGTGGCTAACCCGTCGGATGAGGTCAGTTTTATATCGCCCGTGCATTGGAATCCGCCGGTGGCGCCGATCATGACAGGCGGCGAAACGGCGATGGTGTCGCCCGCCGCATCAAGCATGCGGCAACGGGCCAGGGTGGGCTGGATGTAGAACCCCGTTGCCGAAGCCTGCGCCTTAAGCCGTGAATAGGCGTTCATTACTCGGTCGGAAACAATTTTTTCGTCACCGGGTGCAAGGCTGCCACGGGTTGCGCCTGTTCCGGAAAGGCTCATCGCACCGAACCCTTCGCTGAGGGTGGTTTCATCGGCCGGGACGATTGACAACGCAGGCATTTCAGGCATCGTGCCATGGTTTTGCCACGCTATGCCGCCCCCTGGCGAACCATCCCCTGCTGTAACCCTGTATGTGAGATAAACCGTCCGTTCGTGGCGCATGAGCACACGCACCAACCCCGGTGTCACCACGTCGAACCGAAGCGGCTCACCTGTAATGATTCCGATTGCGGCTACCGCCCCATGCAACCTGTCAGTCCCCCTGGCATCCGTTGCGCTTACGATTGTCCCGAGCGTATGCCCCGATTTCATGAATGTGGCGCATTTCCCTGTGCCGGGCAGCTCCACCTCCTGTAGCGGCACCCATGAATCCTCCCTTACGGTTTTCGGGATTCCCGCAGGGCGCCACACTTCCCGCTCCGCGTCGTCGCGCCTCACATTCACCCCTCTTACAAGCATTCCCGCGTCATCTACCCATGTCGGCAGCATGTTTGTGCCACCCCTTCCCTGTTTTGTTGCTTTCCTCATCTTCATAATCTTGCTTTTTTGTTGCAAAATTATGCCCCGTTCCCACCTTTCCCCTCCCCTGAAAATCCTGGAATATTGCATAAGCCTTTAAATCATGCTTAACACACATCTTCCCCCCTCACCCTCCGGCCACATCATATCCCGCCGGTATATGGAAAAATTGTTGTAATAAAGTTGTTATAGCCGCAGGCTTTTGTACTGAAAACCATGTTTTACCCAACTCGCCATACTTCACATTATGAATTCAGATAAAACAGCCCGTGTGTATAATCCTGGGCATATAGGGAATTCTGCGTTCTATCAATGTGAGAATCATGACAGTTGTTGGCAACTATTGCCAGGCCAGGCCGCTCATAAACAATGGCATTGTGTCATGTTGATAACTACTGACACAATGCCATCGGAAGATGTAGTTGTTTAGCTATTGCTAAACACTATGTATGCTTATGTGTTTAGAACTCGATTACCTTGGAGTTTGATTCGGCGGCGAGGTTGTCGAGGGTGGAGGAGGCTGACGGCCTGCCGTCGGGGCCTTCGGATGCGTCGGTTCCTTTTTCTTTGGAAGGTTGTTTGCCTGGGGTGTTGCGCACCTCGTCGGCAATCTTTTTGTCGCGGTTGTAGGCCGGGCTGTGCTCGAACGTCTCGATGATGGAATCATCGTCGAACTGGTCGGGTTGCAGGATGATGTAGCGCAGTGAGGCGCGGTCGCGTTCGATGGTTTTCACCTTATCTTCCCCATAAACGTTTTTGAGCGTCTCCTCTGCGGTGGTTTCAGGTTCCTCCTCCGTGGTTTCGGGACGGCGGAACGGGTTACGGCCTGATGAGGCAGGTTTGGGCGTGCCGTTCTTTTTGTCGCCTTTGATTGATAGCTCGAACCCTGCGGCAAGGATGGTGATTTTGATTTTGTTGCCGAGGGTTTCGTCGAACCCGATACCGTAAATCACATCCACACCCTTGTCGATGTTCGATATGAACGATGTGAGCTCTTTTGCCTCGCCCATAACGAATTTCTGGTCGGCCTCGCGCGAGAAGTAGAGGTTGAACAGCAACCGTTTCGAACCGAAAATGTCCTTGTTTTTGAGCAACGGTGAGTTGAGGGCGTCCTCTATCGCCTTGGTGACACGGTGTTCCCCTTCGCCGAAGCCGGTTGATATAATCGCCGCCCCGCCGTTGCGCAGGGTGGTGTTGACATCGTTGAAGTCGAGGTTCATATAGCCGTCGCAGGTGATTAGTTCCGAAATGGAGCGAGCAGCGTTGCTGAGTGTGTCGTCGGCCTTGCCGAAAGCGTTCATCCAGTCGAGGTCGGGATATATTTCGGTCAGCTGCTCGTTGTTGACCACCAGTAGGGCATCGACATATTTGCTCATCTCCTCCGCCCCGTCGAGGGCTTTGAAAATCTTCTTTTCCCCTTCGAAAAAGAAGGGGATGGTCACGATGCCGATTGTCAGCAACCCGCGCTCCTGTGCTATGCGTGCCACAACGGGGCCTGCCCCGGTGCCTGTGCCGCCGCCCATTCCGGCGGTGATGAACACCATCTTGGTCTCGTCGTCGAAAAGACGTGCTATTTCGTCGGCACTCTCCTCGGCGGCCTGCCGGGCAAGTTCGGGGTTGTTGCCGGCACCCAGCCCTTTGGTGATGTTTGGGCCTATGAGCAGCCGGTTTGGAACCACGGAGTTGTTGAGAGCCTGCTTGTCGGTGTTGCAAACCACGAACGATACCTTTCGTATCCCTTGTTCATACATGTGGTTTACGGCGTTGTCGCCCCCTCCGCCAACACCGATTACCTTGATTATCACCTCGTCGCGGTTTTCGTCAACGAAGCTTGAGTTCCTTTCTATATCGTCGATTGTCATAATGATTCAGCTTGTGTGGTGAATGGATTACGGGGCTTTCAGTCCTGGAAATCGGAATTGTCGTCGATAATCCGGGCAATGCGGTCCTTCAGTCCGGAGAGCACATGCGAGAATCCGCCGCGTTGCCCGTCGTGCTGTGACTTGTGTTTTTTCTTCTTTGCCCGTTCCTCTTCTTCGTCATCGTTATAGTCGTCATCCTCATCGTCGCGGTCGTCGTCCATGCGGCCTATGCGCGATTTGCCCTTGTTGAGGTCGCCTTTCCCGTAAAGCGATTCATATGAGTTGCCCTCTGCGTCGTCGGCCTTTGCCGGTCTTTCCGGCATAGGCGTGAGGCATTCGGCGGGGGGCATGCCTGCGGCTGCCACCAGGATTGATATCACGTCGACTATTTCGGTGCGGTCAATCGAACCGTCGGTGATGCGGACTGAGGCTGTGGGGGCGCCTTGGCGCACCTTCATCTTGCTTTGCTGTGCCAGCAGTTCGTTGAAGCCGCGCAGGCGTGCTCCTCCGCCGACGATGATAATCCCGCCGGGCAGGTCGGTGTCGCGCACACCGGCATATTCCATCTGCGCCATGATGTTGGCGATGATTTCATCCGCACGGGCATGCACGTAGTTGTTGATTTCGGAATAATCGATACTTTCACCGGGGCCTTTACGGCGCATGGTTTCCTGGTGCATGGCGTTGCCGCTGACTTTCTTGATTTCCTCGGCACGCTCCTCGATATAGTTGAGGGCGGTGAGATCGAGGGTGATGTTGCGCGACCCCATCGGGAGGGTGGCCACATAAAGCGGCGCCCCGTTCTTATAGATTGCCACCGATGTCGTTTCTGCCCCGAAGTCGGCAAACATGCACCCGAGGCGCCGTTCGTCGTCGGTTAGGGTCATTGAGGCTTCGGCTATGACGCGCGGTATGTAACCGTTGATGGTAAGCCCCAGGCGCTCGTAAATCACACGGCGCAGCATGCGTTTCATCTGCGGTGCGCAGCTGAGAACCGTCATGCGGGCGCCTACCGTCTGCCCGTACGACCCTATGGGGGTTGCCTGGGTCTTGTTGTCTACAGTGAAGCGCACCGGCACTACATCCACAACGTCGCGTTCACCGCCTATGGCGGCTTTGGCCTGCTGGCTGAGGTCGTTGATAATAGGCGTTGTGATTTCGGTTTCGGCAGGGAGTGAGAGATTCACATCCACGGTGCGGCTGGTGAGGGTGCGGCCCCCAAGGGCCACATACACCCCGGTGATTTTGCGAGGCTCGATACGGGGGTATGATTGCAGCCGTTCGGCAATATGCCCCAGGGCGATGCTGACGTCGACATTCTGGATGCACCCGTAGCGCACCTTGTCGGTCAGCTTCTCCTCTTCCACGGCAATCACGTCGACAACTCCCGAGTTGTCGACCGACCCTATCGCGCCCCGAATCTTAGAGCTTCCTATTTCAAACGCCACGATGTAGCGTTCCGTGTTGTTTTCTCCCATATATAGTTGTAGTTCCAATCGTTGTTGTCAGGTGTTTCTGTTTGGTTTTGTTGCGACTCTCTTTTTGGCGGGGAGTCCTATCGTGTCACCTACAAGCATGTTGTCGATGCTTTCAAATTCCTCCTCTCCCTCCTGGTCGAACCTTATGAAAGGTTCCGGGATGCTCTTCATCCTCCGGGTGGCAACCACCTGCCCCCCCCATTTAACACTTAAAGTGTCGTAGTGGTTCCAGCCTTTTACAGGAAGTACCTTCCGATACATTGTCATCACCCTTTCAAGCTTGTCGTCAATGTCGGCGGTGTCGCCCAGGTTGATTACATGGCCGCGAATCATCGGTACTAGGATAACGTCGTGAGTGCGAGGCTCTACCATTATTTGCGCCACTATGGCGTTCCATGCCGAATCGTTGCTTATGCGTTCGATCAGCGGCAGAAGCATGCGGGGGTTGTGGGCTGAGTCAAACGACCCTGTGACCACCGGCACATCAAGGCGGAAACGGGCGGTGGCCGTGAGGCGTTTGCCCGCACGGTTGATATAATATGACCTGTTTCGGTCGAAAATACGCGCCACGGGTATCATCGGGGTTATTGTCACACGGATACGGTTGTCGGCAAGGCGCTCCGCCACGGCGTTTTCGATAAGGTCGATACCGTCGAGCTTGTCCTCGATTTTCTGCAGGTCCACCGCCGATGCCGGGCCGTTCACATTGTCCAGGTCCCATTCATGCAGGAGCCGGCGCACCTCGTCGGGGGTGACGAAGTTGCGTGAGGCGGTATTGTGTTCCACCTTCACTTCCAGCCCACGGCACATTTCCCGTGCGGCCATATCGTTGGAAATCAGCAGTGCCATGACCAGGTAAACTGTCAGCACCACCGATAACATGCATCTTATGACCCCGCTTTTCGTCATCGTCCTCGTCTAGGTTGGTTGTAGTGATTATCCGTTTGATTCCAAGGCTTTCACAACTTCAGGCACCAGGTCGGCGATGTCGCCCGCCCCGGCAGTCAAAAGTATCTCAAAATTACGGTTTTTTACCGTCTTTGTCAAATCCTCACGCCTGATAAGCAGTTTTTTTTCGCATTTCAGACGGTCGAATATGATTTGTGAAGTCACCCCCTCGATAGGCAGTTCGCGGGCGGGATAAATGTCGAGCAATATCACCTCGTCGGCAAGGTCGAGCGCTTCGGCAAACCCTTCGGCAAAGTCGCGTGTGCGGGTGTAGAGGTGTGGCTGGAAAGCCACAGTCAGTTCCCTGCCGGGGTAGAGGGCTTTGATTGAGCTTATCGAGGCTCGGAGTTCGTCGGGATGGTGGGCGTAATCGTCGATAACCACCCTGCCGTGGGTAACGTTGCCTTCGGCGTCGGTAGTGTCAGGTTCCTTTACCCAGAATTCGAACCGGCGTTTTGCCCCGAGGAAGCTTCCCATTGCCTCGCGTGCCTTTCCGGCATCCATATCCCCTGTGAGATAGCATGCCGCCAGTGCCGCCACGGCGTTTTCTATGTTCACTTCCACAGGCACTCCCAGGTTTATGTCCTTGATTTCCCCGCCGGGATGCACGAAGTCGAAATGTATCTCCCCGTTGCCTCGCCTTATGCCTGAGGCATGGAAATCGCCATGGTCGCGGCCATAGGTGAACATCCTGACCCCTTCGGCGGGTCGCGGCCTGAGTTTCAATCCTTCATGCACTACCAGTGCGCCACCCGGCTGCACCAGCTCTGTGAAGTGGGCGAAGCTTTCGAGATATGCTTCCTCGGTGCCGTAAATGTCGAGATGGTCGGGGTCGGTCGCGGTGACAACCGCGATATATGGTGTGAGATGGTGAAACGAGCGGTCGAATTCGTCAGCCTCTATGATTGCATAGGGGCTTGCGGGCGCAAGCAGGAAGTTGGAATCGTAGTTGCGCAACACTCCGCCTAGGAATGCGTTGCATTCCGCAGGGCAGTTATGCATTATGTGGGCTGCCATTGACGAGGTGGTTGTTTTGCCGTGGGTTCCGGCAAAACACAGCCCCTTGCTCTCCCGGGTTATCTTACCCAGCAGTGCGGCCCGTTTTATCATCTCGAAGCCTCCCTGGCGGAAATAGGTCATGACAGCCGTGTCTTCAGGCACGGCAGGGGTGTAGACCACCAAGGTGTCGGCCGGGTTGCGGAATGCCTGCGGCACGGCTTTCTCTACATCGTCATCGAAAGCGATAACCGCACCCTCCTGCTGGAGATGCCCGGTCAGCTCGCTGGGTGTGCGGTCGTAGCCTGCAACTGCGTAACCTTTTGAAAGGAAATACCGCTCAAGTGCGGCCATTCCTATCCCTCCTGCCCCTACAAAATATATCTGCTTCATTTAATCGGCTTCAAATCAGTTTCATGATTTCGTTAACGATGGCATCGTCGGAATTTTCAAGCGCCATTTTCCTGGCATTGGCACCGATAGCCTTGCGGCGTGAGGGGTCGCGGAGCAGTTCGGTGACAGCCTCAGGTAGCCTGGCCGCGCATTCGCGGTCGAGAATCATCACTGCGGCATCGCGTTTGGCCAATGCCTCGGCATTTTTGCGCTGGTGGTCTTCGGCCACGTTGGGCGACGGCACCAATATGGCTGGCGCACCGACGAGCTGTATCTCCGAAATTGTGCTTGCCCCCGCACGCGACACCAGCAGGTCGGCGCCACGGTAAACCAAATCCATGCGGCTTACAAACGGTGTGACCTGGAGGTTGGGGTCGTTGATGTCGACAACAGCCTTGCTGCATTCCTCGGCATATAGTTTGCCGGTCTGCCACAGCACCGATGCCCCCGATTTGAGCATCTGCCGCACCGCAAGCTTCATGGAGTCATTGATGGTGCGTGCCCCGAGGCTGCCACCTACCACTACCACCAACGGGCGGTTGGGGTTGAATCCCAGCTCGCGTTTGGCATCTTCATGGCTTATGTTCAGGCTCACGATGTTTTTACGCACGGGATTGCCTGTTTTTACGATTTTTCCTTCAGGGAAAAATCGCTCCATCCCGTCGTAGGCCACACAGATACGCCCGGCATTGGCGGCCAGCAGCTTGTTGGTAACACCGGCATATGAATTCTGCTCCTGTATAAGTGTCGGGACGCCTTGTTTTTGAGCCTCTTTTAGCATCGGCCCTGAGGCATATCCCCCTACACCGACGGCGATGTCGGGCTGGAAATCGCGAAGCACCTTCTTGGCCTTGCGCATGCTGCGCCACAGCTTCCATACAACGCCGAAATTGCGCCACAGCCGTTTGCGGTCGAACCCGGCAACGGGAAGTCCCACGATTTCGTAACCGGCAGCAGGCACACGCTCCATCTCCATGCGTCCGAGTGCCCCTACAAAAAGGATGTCGGCCTGTGGATCGCGCCTCTTTACGGCGTTTGCTATTGCCAGCGCCGGGAATATATGCCCCCCGGTTCCCCCTCCTGATATAAGTATCTTCATTTCAATTAACTGATTTTACCCGGATTATCGGTTGCAACTTCTGCCGGCAGTTCCAGGATTTCGGCATTGACATCCTTGCGTTTGTCGTTCTGGACCGCAAACCGGCTTACACTCAGCATTATGCCGAAAGCTATCGAGGTGGCTATAATCGACGAGCCCCCTTTGGAAATCAGCGGGAGCGGCTGGCCTGACACCGGGAATACCCCCGTCACAATCGCCATATGGAAAAGCGCCTGCAGCACTATCATCACTGCCATCCCCATCACCAAGAGTGCCGGGAACGCACGTGAGCAGCGCGAGGCGATAGCCCCGGCGCGTGCCAGCAGCATGAGGTAGAGGGCCAGCAGGAACATCCCGCCGAGAAATCCCCAGTCCTCCACCACGATGGCGAAAATATAGTCGGAGAATGCCAGTGGCAACCGTGCAGTTTCACGGGAGTTGCCCGGCAGCTGCCCGATAATCCCTCCGTTGGCCTGCGCCATATATGAATATTGCTCCTGCCTGTTTTCGGAATTGATAGGTTGGGCGTATTTAGGCACCGTGTCGTTACGCCAGCGGGCGATGCGCTCTTTCCAGGTTCCCTTGCGTTGTAGCGACGCCTCTTCCCCTTTGAAGTTCTTCCCCGTTTCCGCTATGTGCAGCTGTTCGGCCTGGGAATATTCCGGCGCCGACGACATTTTGTATAGTGCCGCGCCACCCCCCAGCAGCCCGTAAACAAGCAGCACTGCGGCAAACTTTTTGAGCTGGACCCCGCCGATAAGCATCATCGCGAACGATATGCCCATCAGCAGCAGGGTGTTGGTCAGACCTTGGGTGAAAAGCAACCCGCTGCATAGCAGCACGAACGAAGCGCTGACGGCAATGCCTGCCGTCGTAACCCCGCGCCGCATCTGCGACCGCGACATGACCAATGCTATCAGCAGCACTACGGCAAGTTTAAGCAGCTCTGCAGGCTGTATCGGAATCCCTAACAGCGTGGTGCTGCGGCGTGCCCCGTTGATGATGTCGCCTTTGAAGAGCACATAAACGGCCAGTACCACCGTCACGGTGACGAACAGCGGTGTCAGCGGAATCAGCCATTTGTATTTGAGTTTCGACAAGCCTACAGTAAGCCCCACGCCCAGCAACAGCATTTTGCCGTGGCGGAGCAGCGGGCCGAACACGTTGGTGGCCTGCACCTCGCGTGACGAGGCGCTGTAAAGCTCTATCACCGATATGGCGAGAATCGCTATATAGATAGCCCATATGTATTTGTCGGCTTTGGGCAGAGGCAGCCTTGCCTTTGCCTGCCCCTCGCCGACAGATGTCCCGATGGTTTTATCTCCTTCCATTAAAGTTCTAAGTCGTCAGTTATACGTTACAAGCGCGGTTACCCGGCAGGTCATACTCCCAGCTCGCGTTTTTTCATTTCGCGCACAGCGCTCTTGAATTTGCGGCCACGGTCTTCGTAGCTGTTGAAGAGGTCGAAGCTTGCGCAGCAGGGTGATAGCAGCACGGTGTCGCCAGCCTCTGCTATTTCGCGGCATGCGGCAATAGCTTCCTGGAGGCTGTGGGTGTCGCGGAGCACGGGCACTTTCCCTTCGAAGAACTCCATGATTTTCCCGTTGTCCTTACCCATTGCGACGATGGCTTTCACCTTCTCGTTTACAAGAGGCATGATTTCGTTGTAATCGTTCCCCTTATCCTTGCCTCCAAGGATTAGCACCGTGTTTTTGCCGCCACGCATCGAATCGAGAGCATACCAGCATGAATTAACGTTGGTGGCCTTGGAGTCGTTGACCCAGCGTGCTCCGTTGATGGTCTCCACATGTTCCAGGCGGTGTTCAACCCCCTCGAAATCGCTCAGTGCCCGGCGTATATCCTCCTTGCGTATGTCGAGCAGGCAGGCGCTCAGACCTGCCGCCATTGAGTTCAGCAGGTTGTGCATGCCGCGCAGTGCCAGTTGCGCACGCGGCATGTCGAGTGATGTTTCAGGCGTTTGCAGGAACAGCTCCCCGTCGTTGTCGACCCATGCTGCCGAATCGTCGGTGCGGTGTTCGCTGAAAGGGAACATGCGCGCCTCGGTGGTGACCTTTTCAAGCTGTTTGGTGATAACAGGGTCCTCTTCCCAGAAAATGAACGCATCGGTAGGGGTGAGGTTCTGCAGGATGCGGAACTTGGCATTTACATAGTTCTGCATCTTGTATTCATAGCGGTCGAGGTGGTCGGGGGTGATGTTCATCAGCACAGCGATGTTGGCACGGAAATCATACATGTTCTCCAACTGGAACGAGCTGAGTTCCACAACATAGACGTCGTGTTTGTCTTCGGCGACCTGCCATGCCAGCGAACGTCCCACATTGCCCGCAAGCCCTGCGTTGATGCCTGCCTCGCGCAGGATATGGTAAATCAGCATAGTCGTGGTGGTCTTGCCGTTCGACCCGGTTATACACACCATTTTGGCATCGCTGTAGCGGCCGGCGAGTTCGATTTCCGAAATAACCGGGATGCCACGTTGTTCAAGTTCCTTGACGATAGGGGCCGTGGGGGGTACGCCCGGCGATTTCACCACCTCGTCGGCATTCAGAATCAGCTCTTCGGTGTGATGCCCCTGTTCGTAGGCGATTTTATATCGGTCGAGAGCTTCAAGATAGCGGGGCGCTATTTTTCCGCAGTCGCTTAGAAACACATCCATCCCCTTTACTTTTCCCAAAACGGCGGCTCCGATGCCGCTTTCACCGCCTCCTAAAACCACAAGGCGCTTCTGTTCTGTAGTTTCGTTCATTTTATATATTTGAGCAATCTTTATTTACGTGAATAATAGTTGGATTTACGTGTTGTTGTGACAGGAATCGGGTTATCGGATTTTAAGTGTCACAAAGGTGATGACCGCCAGGAAGATGCACACAATCCAGAATCTTGTAACGATTTTCGATTCCGGGATTGCGTTAAGCGGTTTCTGTATGATGGCTTCAATCCCTGCGTTGCCGGGCTTTTGGAAATGATGGTGAAGCGGGGTCATTTTGAACACCCGTTTGCCTACTCCCGTTTTCCGTTTGGTGAATTTGAAATAGGCCACCTGTATCATCACCGACACATCCTCGACAAAGAAAATCGCGCAAAGCAGCGGTATAAGAAGCTCCTTGTGGATTAGGATGGCTAGCACGGCTATGATACCCCCTATGGTGAGCGAACCGGTGTCGCCCATGAATACCTGTGCCGGATAGGCGTTATACCATAGGAATCCGACCAGGGCGCCTATAAATGCCGCACAGAACACCACCAGCTCCTCACTTCCGGGGATATACATTATGTTGAGGTAGCTTGAATAGATTATCGATCCCCCGAGATATGCCATAATCGCGAGTGCTACCGCTATTATGGCCGAGCATCCTGTGGCAAGGCCGTCGAGGCCGTCGGTTAGGTTGGCCCCGTTGGAAGTGGCGGTGATTACGAAAATCGTGACAAGCACGAACAGCACCCAGCCTCCCGCCTGGGCGTGGTCGCCCATCCATTTGGTCAGCGAGGCGTAATCGAAGTTGTTACCCTTCACGAACGGGATGGTGGTCTGTGTCGATTTGATGTTGTGGGATTCGTAAACCACCTGTTCCACCTCGTTGGTGGCTACATTCGTAACCTCGTGGTTCTGACGGATTACTATATCCGGGCTCATCATCATCGTAAGCCCCACAATAAGGCCGAGACCGACCTGGCCGATTATTTTGAACTTCCCGCTCATGCCGTCCTTGTTGTGCTTCTGCACCTTCAGGTAGTCGTCGGCAAAGCCGAGGCATCCCAGCCACATCGTGGCCACGAGCATGAGAATCATATATACATTTCCCAGGTTACCCACCAGCAGGCAGGGCACAAGGGTGGCTATGATGATTATGATTCCACCCATGGTGGGCGTGCCGGTTTTCTTCATCTGCCCCTCCAGGCCGAGGTTGCGTATGATTTCGCCTACCTGCATTTTTTGCAGCCTGTCGATGATTTTACGCCCGAACACAAGTGCGATGAACAGCGATATCAGGATTGCGGCCACCGACCGGAAGGTGATGTAGTCCATCAGCCTTGCTCCCGGGAACCCAATCCCTTCCAGATATTTGAACAGATAATATAACATTGGTCAGGTTATCGGTTATAAGTTTTTAAGTTGTCGGTTGTGGTATATGTTGGTTTGGCGCTTATAACCCTGATCTCATAAACTGACATCCGTCAAGATTTCCCTCACAACCTCGCGGTCGTCGAAATGGTGTTTGACCCCCTGGATTTCCTGATAGTCCTCATGCCCCTTTCCGGCCACGAGCACCACATCGCCCTCTCCGGCCATGGCGATTGCGGCGCGTATAGCCTCCCGCCGGTCCACGATGCTGATGGTTTTGCGGCGGGCTTCGGCGTTGTCGGCAATTCCGGCCTCCATATCATGCAGTATGTCGGCCGGTTCCTCGAACCTCGGGTTGTCGGATGTGAGTATCACGCGGTCGGAAAGCCTTGCAGCTTCTTGTGCCATTATGGGGCGTTTACCCTTGTCGCGGTTGCCTCCGGCTCCTACAACTGTTATGATTTTGCCTTTGGTGCCCACCACTTCGCGGATTGACGAAATCACATTCACCACCGCGTCTGGCGTATGGGCGTAATCGACGATGGCGGTAACCTTGTTGCCGTGGGAATGGAACGTCTGGAAGCGGCCGGCCACAGGCACGAGCCTGCTCATGTTGACGAGGACTGTTTCCATATCCCAGCCCAGCAACACCGAGGCGCCGAACACTGCCGTGAGGTTGTAGGCGTTGAATTTCCCGGTGAACAGCACGTTGACTTCACGGCCGTTGAAACTCATGATTGTCCCGTCGAGGCGTGTCTCGATTATGCGTCCGCGGAAATCGGCCATTGTGCGCAACGAGTAGCTTTTTTTTGCGGCACGGGTGTTTTGCAACATCACCTCGCCGGTTTTGTCGTCGGTATTGGTCAGTGCGAACGCTTCGGGAGGAAGTCCGTCGAAAAACGATTTTTTTGCATTAAGGTATGCCTGTACTGTTTTATGATAGTCCAGGTGGTCACGTGTCAGGTTGGTAAACAAACCTCCTGCAAATGTCAGACCTGCTATGCGGTGCTGGTCGGCAGCGTGCGAGCTGACCTCCATGGCCGCGTATTCGCATCCGCGTTCCACCATCTTGGCAAGCAGGGCGTTGATGGTGAGCGCGTCGGGTGTGGTCTGGGTGGCATGCACGGCCTCTGTGTCGATATAGTTCACAACGGTCGACAGCAATCCGGCCTTGTAGCCCATAAGCCGTGCCATTTCATAAATCAAGGTCGCCGTGGTGGTTTTGCCGTTAGTGCCGGTAACCCCTACGAGGCGGAGTTTTTTCGACGGTTCGCCATACCATCGCGAGGCAAGTTCGCCGAGTGCTATCGAGGTGTTCTCCACGCGGATATATGTCACACCCGTTTCGCGGTCGGCTTCGGCCGGGAGTTCTTCGCACACGATGGCTGCCACCCCCTTACCCTTAAGTGTAGGGATAAACGAGTGCCCGTCGACGGTGACCCCTCTTACGGCCACGAACATGCTCCCCTCTCCGGCCTGGCGCGAATCGGCGGTCAGGGTTGAAATCTCTTTATCTTTATCGGTGCCGGTTATCTCTATGGTTTTGATAGGCCCTAAAAGTTCTGTTATAGTCATTTCGCGTGATGTTTTTTGTTATGCTGTCAATGATTATGGCACCAGTGCCAGAGTCACCTCTTTCCCTCTCGGCAGGCGTGTGCCATGTGCCGGAATCTGTTGCCTTACATATCCCGTGCCGTGGAATTTTACGTCATACCCCTCTTTCTCTAGTGCTACCACCGCCTCTCGCAGGCCGAGACCTAGCACCGAGGGGACTGTGCCCTCTGGCATTTTGCGAGGGGCCGCCGGATGGCTTTCCGAATGGATGCCGGCTGCCTGGCGCACCGATTTGTGGCGCGTGGGGCTGGTGGAGCCGTAGAGTTGCGCACGTGAGATGCCTGTGGCGCCCTGGGTATAGTCGGAGGAGTTGCCTAACAGTCCGCGTGAATACATTTTGACGGCGATGTTTTTCATCACCTGCCCTGATGTCGACGCCGCCCCGAACATGTTGCGTTTGGGGTAGAATGTCAGCACAATGCAGGAGTATTGCGGATTGTCGGCTGGGAAGAAGCCACAGAATGCCAGGCGTTTGCGTGCCGTGTTGTATTGGCGTGTCTCAGGGTCGACGCTGTAGCATGTGCCGGTTTTGCCTGCAAGTGCCACCTTGTCGTTTTTAAGCGAGCGCCCTGTGCCTCGCTCACCCCACACAACCTGTTTGAGCATGTATTGCATTTTGCGTGCATTCTCTTCCGAGCATATCCTGTCGCGGATATAGCTTACGGGCATCACCGAGTCAAACGATTCGGTGCGTAGCCCTTTGACCAGGCGCGGCCTTACATACCGGCCCCCGTTGGCAATGGCGTTGTAAATCGACAGGGTGTAAATCGGGGGTATCTGCGATGCATAGCCATAGCACATGCGTGAAAGGTCGATGCGTGCTGGTTCGGGATTGAAATAGGGGGTGGTTTCACCGGCGATGCCTGTGTGCATAGGTTCGAGGAACCCTATGGAACGAAGCCTTTCGACAAAGCCCTTCGGGTTCTTGTCATAGCCACGGGTGATGATGCGTGCCATGCCGATGTTGCTCGATTGCTCGATGACTTCGCGCACGCGGAGCGACCCGTTGTAATGCGAGTCGGTGATAGGGCGCCCTCCGGCATAAGCCCATGACTGGCCGATTGGGATTACTTCTTCCAGGTTGTCGACCAACCCGTCTTCAAGCGCTATCATCATTGAGATAGGTTTCACAACCGAACCCGGCTCGAATCCTACCACTGCATAGTTAAGCGCCTCGATATAACCGTTGCCGTTTTTGGAACGTTCGAGGTTCGAGATGGCCTTGATGTCGCCGGTCTTTACGTCCATAAGCACCGCGCAGCCCCAGTCGGCCGAGCAGGAATCGAGCACGCGGTTAAGCTCGTTCTCCACAATGTCCTGCAACTGGATGTCGATGGTGGTTCTCACATTGTAGCCTGGCGTCGGTGGCACGTCGGTCCAGTTTACAATGTCCTTGGTAAGGGCGATTTTCTTTGAAAGGCCGGGTTTTCCGTAAAGAAGCGAGTCGAGGGCTTTTTCAAGGCCGTAGATGCCGTGTACTTCCTTGCATTCGCGGGTTTGGCCTACACCTCCGACCGAACGGCGGGCCATGGCGCCGTAAGGGTTGCTGCGCCGCAGCACCGATTCCACGGTCATGCCGGTTTTGTTCGGGTTGCCGATGTTGAAAAACGGGAAGCTTTTGATTTTTTGCAGGTCGAGGAAGCTGATGTTGCCCACAAGCGGCCACGCGCGCGGGCGTTTGGCTTTTTCCGTTTTCAGCGGTTTTTCAAGCCGTTTGCGCCATTCGTCGCGGGTGCGGATGGGGAAATGTTTGCCCATTGAGTCGGCAAGCGCGTCAATCGACGCAAGGTATTGGTTCTGCTTGAAATTATCGCAACGGAAGTCGATGCGCACCGTGTAGTAGCGCAGGTTGGTGGCGAGCAGCTCCCCTTTGTCCGACAGGATGTCGCCACGTTCGGGCAGTATCGTGTCGACTTTTTCGAGCTGGCGGCGGGCTTTCTCATTCCAGTGGGTGGCGTCTATAACGGTGGTAGAGAACAGCTTGTAGCCAATCATGCCCGAAAACAGCAGGATGAGCATGGTGATTACGCCATACCTGAACAGGATGTGAACATGGTTGTCTTTTTTCATCTCTACCGGTCGGTTTTGTTTTTTGCGTTGGTTCGGTTCTGCCTGTTGTTTGTCTGGTCTGGTTGTTTTGACGGGTCATATTGCCCGTTTGTCTTTTTTGTTGTCGGTTTAGTCCCGGCTTACCCTGAACGGGGGACTGTCCTGCACCATGATGCCCAGGTTCAGGGAGTCGACCGTGTGTTGCATCGAGGATTCGCGGATGCGGCTCATGTAAGCCGATTTGGCGCGGATGCGTTCTGTTTTGGCCACTTCCAGCTCCTGTTCGAGCTTTTGGATTTCCTCCATCTGTGTCTGGCATTTGTAGCGGTTGGTGATGTAGACCATCAGCATCACCATCGCTGCAATTACCACAAGCCAGTTGCGCCGGAAAAAGTCGGTTGAGATTATGCGCCCGTGGAGTGCCCGCAGCATGAAGCTGTCGCGCGTTTCCCTGTTTTTGCGCGTCTCTTTTGTTGTCGGTTGTGCTTTTCCCATCTGTTGTCGGCTGTCGCGGATATGAGGTTTTTTAATTCTCTTCTGTTTCGGTTTTTTCGGCTATGCGGAGCTTTGCGCTGCGCGACCGTGGGTTCTGTTCCACCTCTTCGGCTGAAGGGGTGACCGGTTTGGAGGTCAGCAGTCGGAAGGGGGAGAGGTTGCGTCCGAAAAAGTCTTTTGCCTCTTTTCCTTCCAGGTTGCCTGTTTTCATGAAGTTCTTCACCAGGCGGTCTTCCAGCGAGTGGTAGGTGATTACGGCGAGCCTTCCGCCAGGTTTGAGGGCTTCGCGGGCCTGGGTAAGGAGCTGTTTCAGTGCCTCGATTTCGTTGTTGACCTCGATGCGCAGGGCTTGGAACACCTGTGCCAGCTCTTTTTTCTCCTGTTTTGGGTTGATAAACGGTTTGATAACCTCCAGCAGCCGGGGAACGGTTGTGATTGGCGCGTCCTTGCGGGCTTTGGCAATTGCCGAGGCGAGTTTGCGTGCCTGCCGCAATTCGCCGTAGAGGTGGAAGATGTCGGCAAGTTCCGATTCCGGGGCTTCGGTTATGAGCTTGGAGGCATCCCTGTGAGCCTCCCGGTTCATACGCATATCCAATGCGCCCTCCCAGCGGAATGAGAAGCCCCGGTCTGGGTCGTCAAAATGATGGAACGAGACTCCGAGGTCGGCAAGTATGCCGTCAACTTTCCCTGCGCCGTAGAACCGCAGGAAATTCCTCAGGTATCGGAAATTCCCGTGCACAAGCGTGAGCCGTGGATTACCCGAAAGGGAGTCATCGGCCATGGCCCGTTCTATGGCATCGCTGTCCTGGTCAAACGCGAGCAGCCTGCCGCCATCCCCCCTGCCTTGCGAAAGGCGTTCGAGAATGCCCCGGCTGTGGCCGCCACCGCCAAGGGTGCAGTCAACATACACGCCTGTGCCTTTGATGTTTAAGGCGTCAACCGATTCTGTGAAAAGTGCCGGGATGTGGTAGGGTTGCGTAGTCATGAATGAATAGGGCGGTTTCAAGGTGTAAAGTTACTAAATTCCGCTTAAGAATTTACAACGCCAAACTGCAAAATTACCTCAGTATCACAAAAAAAGTTATCAACATCTCACACCGGGGATGCTGATAACTTCCGATATTCACAAATGTAAACGCGGTAGTGTTAAAATGACTTGGCGCGTAGTAGTTCTGCGAGTTTTTCAACGCCTTTCGTAGCTGTCATGGGAAGCACCGTAACCCCCTGCGGCACAGCGGCAGGATGTGGGTCGATGTAATATACAGGCACCCCGGGGCGCACGTAGTGGAGCAATCCGGCGGCAGGATACACGTTCAGGCTCGTGCCGATAACCACGAAAACATCGGCTTCACGGGCAAGTTCCATGGCCGGTTCTATGTTGGGCACGGCTTCCTGGAAGAACACTATGTGGGGGCGTACCCGGTGACCGTCGATTAACGTTTCAGGGGTGGTTTCAACAGCTTCGGGATGCAGCTCCCACACCAGGCTGTCGTTGTCGGTGGCACGAACTTTCATCAGCTCCCCGTGAAGATGCAGCACATGGCTGCTTCCTGCAACTTCATGCAGGTTGTCGACGTTCTGGGTGATTATATACACGTCGTAATCCTTTTCAAGCTCGACCAGGCCGAGATGGCCTGCATTAGGTCTTGCTTTCAGGAGGTCTTTGCGCCGGGCATTATAGAATTCATGGATAAGCCCCGGGTTGCGTCGGTATCCGTCGGCTGAGGCAACATCCATCACATTGTAGTTCTCCCATAACCCGCCGGCATCGCGGAAGGTGTTTATCCCGCTTTCGGCGCTCATCCCGGCACCGGTCGAAATCACAAGTTTCTTCTTTCCCATAACTCACAACTCACAACTTACAACTTACAACTTATAACTTATAACTTACAACCCACGCTAAGGTAATAAAAACATGCATGGCTGAGAAGCAGAAGCACAAGTATGATCCATGTCATAACGGTTCGTCGGCCATAGCATTGCCAGGCAAGGAATCCCGACATCAGCACATAGGCCGGATAAAACCACATCAAACCTCTGACAATCGGATTGGGGTTTTGGATTGATGAGATAATCCATGGGTATGAGATGCCTGGCAACATACACACAATCAGGATTACCCACATCCACCAAGGCACACGTGGCAACTTCGTGTTGCCTGATTCGTTCGTCGCAGTCATGGCTCGCTACAGGTTTATTTGTTTTTTGCGGCGTTGTAGGCTGCCACAGTGCGGCGTATGCCTTCGCGTAGGTCGATTTTCGGGGAGAAACCGAATTCGGCTACCGCGTCTGAAATATCCGCATTCCAGTTGCGCTGCCGCATTATTTTGAATTTGTCGCGGTTGAGGGTGGAGGTGGTGCAGCGCATTTTTGCAATCTTCTCCGCTATGGCCGAGGCAGTCCAGACGGCCCACATAGGCAGTTTCACCGGGATGACCAGTTTCCTGCCAAGCTCTTTGGCTACGATGTTGCGGAACTCCTTCTGCGTGTAAGCCTGGTTTTCGGAAATGATATATTTGCGGTTTTTCACACCTGACTCGAAGGCGTCGAACATGGCGTTAACCAGGTCGTCGACATAGATGAAGGTAAGCATTTGCTTGCGGAATCCCACACCGAAATCGAAATGGCTGTCGATGCTTTTCACCATCATCAGGTAGTCTTTCTCATGAGGGCCGTAAACGCCTGTGGGCCGGAAAATTATATACGGGATTCCCGCGAAGTGTTCCAGATGTTGCTCGGCCATGATTTTCGACTGCCCGTAGCGTGTGTCGGGATTGGGAAACATGCTGTTGTCAAGCGGCGTGTATCCTTTCTCGTCGCCACGCCCGAGGGCTGAGAGCGAGCTCATGAACAGAAACCTTTCGGGAACATGCCCGGTTTCGGTCAGGAGTTCTGTAAAGGTTCGGAGGTAGCCGTAATTGATTCTTTTGAAATCAATATAGTTTATGCATTTGGTGGCACCCAGGTTGTAGATGATGTAATCCCACGGGGTTGATTCCGCGATGGCGTTTTTCATCCCTTCGCGGTCGTCATAGTCAAGCACAAGAAACCTTAGCCGGGAATCGGTAAGGTAGCGGCGCGATGTACTCGCCCTCACTGCCACGGTTACCTCCATGCCCCGGCGCAACCCCTCCTCGGCAATGAAGCCGCCGATAAACCCTCCTGCGCCTACAACGAGCAGCCGCTTCCCTTTTAAAGATGTCTTTTCTTTGTCTGCCATGACTTTGTGCATATTGTTTTGTCCCGTTGCCTGCCGTCAACGGCATGATTCTATCGCTTTTTGATATATTGCCATCGTGCCGGTTGCCATAGCCTCGTCGTTGAACCGTTTCACATAGGCCTGGCCGGCCTTTACGATGTTGGCGTGTACGTTGGGGTAGTTGATTAACTCTTTCGCAGCGTTGATCCACCCTTCTATGTCGTCGGGATCCACTGCCGGTGTCTGAGGGCCTCCGGCTTCTTCCAGGCACGACCCGGTGGCGATTATCGGGGGTGTGCCTACGTTGAGGCTCTCGATTACAGGGATGCCGAACCCTTCGTAACGCGATGTATAGCTTGAGCACAGGGCGCCTGCATAAAGGGCGGGGAGGTCGGCAAACGGTGCGTTTTCGATAAATTTCACGCGCCCTTCCAAGGAATAAGTGGCTGTGTATTGGTCGATGGTTGCGGCATATTCGGTGCGCCGTCCCACCAATACAAGGTCGAATTCCTGCGGAAGCCCCCTTAGCCCTCTTACGGCCATCATCTGGTTTTTCCGCCGTTCTATGGTGCCTACGCTGATTATATAGGGTCGTTTCAGGCCGTATTTCTTTTTCACGCTTTCGATTTCCGGGTCGGAAGGACGTCGGTGGAACTGTGCGTCACAACCTTGGTAAACAACGTCGATTTTATCCTCGCTGATGCCGTAGTCGCTTATTAAATCGCGTTTGGTGCATTGCGAGATGGCAAGCACGCGTGTGGCCTGTCCGGCTGCCTTGCGGAATTTGTAATCGTAGATTTTGCGGTCGGCAGGTTTGTAGCATTCCGGGCAACGGCGGAAAATAAGGTCGTGGACGGTTACAACCGACGGCAGGCGCGATGCGGCCAGGTCAAAGGGTAGTTCCCCCGACAGGCCGTGGATTATATCCACCCCGTCGCGTGCCATCTGCCTGGCCATCGCTGCCACTCGCCATAGTGCCGGCACTGCTTTCCATAGTGGTTTGTCAGGGGTGGCAACCGACACCCCTTGTCGCGTAAGCAGCGGCATCAGGCGTGGATTGTCGCGTTTTTCAGGCGTATAAAGTGCATATTCCAAATCGGGATAATGATTTGAGAGCACCTTTACAAGCAACCTGGAATAGTTCCCCAGGCCGGTGTTGTTGCACACCGCCCGTTTCCCGTCGAACCCTATTTTCATCAGTAACCTAACGCTAAGGTTTTACAATATGTTTGCGACATCAGGGTTAATTCCCCTCGAAATACATCGGGATATGCCGGTCGATTGAGTTGTCGAGCGAAATAAGTGTCTCTGTGCCGGTAACCCCGGGAATCATCTGTATCTTCTTGTTCAGAAGTTCCATGAGGTGCTGGTTGTCGCGCACGAAAAGTTTGATGAACATGGTGTAAGGCCCGGTGGTGAAATGGCATTCGATAACTTCGGGAATCTTTTCCAGTTCGGTCACCACTGCGCTGTACATTGCCCCGCGTTCGAGATTTACACCGATATAGGTGCAAGTGCTGTAGCCTAGCAGCTGGGGGTTCACCGTGTACCCCGACCCTGTTATTATACCCAGTTCTGTCATGCGCTGTATGCGCTGGTGGATGGCGGCGCGTGACACACCGCACACTTGTGCCACATCCTTCGACGGGATGCGTGCATTGTGCATCACTATCGAAAGGATTTTTCGGTCAAGATTGTCTATGCAGTCTAAACGATTCATTTAAGATTGATTTGTTGTCGGTTTAAGAATCCTTATGTTGTACTTGCATTTGCAAAAGTACCAATTATTTTCCAAATTCCTGTCAAAATGCTTGTATATTTCCGTTTTGTACTCCGTGACAGGCCATTATGCCGCCTTTTTGATATATGCCGGAAAACGGTGGCGGTGTGCCCGTATTGATTTTGACACACCGCCTTTTATGGTCGCTTCCGTGGATGGTTATCTTACACGTATCTTTGTGGCTTTCGAGCCTTGGCGGCGGATGTAGAAGCCGGGGGTGAGGTTGTCGCCGTCAACCCGGATTCCTTGCAGGTTATAGTAGATGGCGGGTGAGTTGCTCTCGTTGTCGGTCTCTGCTGTTGTGATTCCTGACGATGGGTTGTCGAACACAATCCTGGGCGCGATGGCAAACGAGCATGCGTCCTCCTCGCCCTGGGCATACCATTTTAGTTCGCCGGTAGGCTGGTAGTTCTCATCGGTTTCCTTGAGCAGGTGATAGGCCGTGTTGTGCCCGTCGCTGCCTCGGCGTAGCGAATACATTGCGATATTATCCTCGCCGTCGGCTCCTGAATTATTGGGGAAGCCGCTGATGGTTACGAAGAACTCTCCGTCGAGTTTCACCGGCTTGTCAAACACAAATTCGGTGGGGTCGTTGTAGGTTTTCGATGCGTCGACCAGGCGGTTGGCTGTGAGGATGGCCTCGGCAAGGACTTCGCCCGGCATCCCGTCGGTGTCAGGCACAGCGATGGCTACCTTGATTTCGGCGTCGGGTGTCACGGTGGCCACACTACCGAAATAAATGTTTACACCGCTGATTTTTACAGGGGTGGCCGGTGCGTCGAAATGTTCTGCAAATGCTTCCATGTCGAGCCAGTTCGTGCCTCCGTAATTACCGTACCAGCTCAGGCTTATGATGCCGAGGTCGGCGTTCTCGGCTGCGGCTATGTTCCATGCAAGGGATTCTCCACCGGCCTTGACACCGTAGATGTAGGTGCTCGACGTCCCGGCATCGTTGCTCACGGTCAGGTCGACATCAAACATCCCTGCCGTTGTATATTTCACGGTCACATCTTTTTCATCCGATTTTTGCAAGTCGGTGCCGGGGAGTGTCCAGGCATAGGTATGGGGCGAGCCTTTTGATAAGTTCGTGAATGTTAGCGGGGTGTTGAGGGGAACCACGATTCCGGCTTCAGGTGAATAATACACACCTTCGGGTATCCCGATTTCAGCTGTCGGGGCAACGCCATGGACTATGACATACTTCTCGCGTGTCAGGGTCGAGATCTCATCCCCCTTGCGCACGGTCAGCGTCACATCGTAGGTGCCGGGTCTGTCATACACCACTTCCGGGTTCTGCTCTGTTGATGTTTCGGTCACCGCACCGGGGAAATGCCACTCCCGGCTGTCGGGCTGCCCTGTGGAGAGGTCGCGGAATGTTACGGGTTCCCCGGCTTCCACGCTGATGGTTGTACTGCCGGTTTCGGGGGCTACAACCTCGAAATCGTCGATTATGACGTTGTCGCCTTCAGTTAGGTCATATGTGAATGCGAAATACACCTCTTTACCGGCATAATCGGCAACGTTGGCGGTGTAGCGGTTCCACTTCACATCGTCGGTGGCAGCTTCCTGCGATGCGAGCAATGCGTCCCATATCTTGAAAGGTTCCGCACCTTCGATGTTCTCGCAAATGTATAGTTTGAGGTTGCCTTGGAAAATCCATACGGGGTTGAATGCGGCATAGAAGCGTACGGTGGCGTTATCGGGCAGCGTGATGTCAGGCGACGTCATTACTGCCACATCACCGCTGTTGGAATATTGATGATATATGGAGAATTTACTGTCGGGGTTGATTGACGAGAATGGGGGGAGGTCGCGGAACCCTCCTGCATCGGGGGTAAGCTGCCAGTTGGAACCTGACGAGGTGTTCCATTCGTTGGCCTCGTCAAGAGAGTCGAAACCGTTGCGGTAGACGGTCACATATGATTCCCCTCCTTCGAATTGTGCCTTGAGCGGCATGTTGATAGTGTAGGTTGCCACCAATGGCTCGCTCCACACGTTTTTGCCCATGGCTTGCACTGTGAGTGTGCAGCTGTGGTCGAGTTTAAGGGTCATTTTCTTGGCAGGATGGATAATGAAATCTTCCAGGATGCCCAGTTCGTCAACTCCCATCGGTTTCTCGCCCAGATGATACCAGATGGTTTCGGCGCGTTCGTCGGTACATTCCACCGTAACCTCCGTGATGTCATCATATGTTCCTGTCGCAGGGGTTATGGTCAGGCCGGATAATGGCTCCTTGGCGATTATGCTCACAGGTAGTGTCACGGTCTGGGGCTTGTAGGTCTCATTGCCGTCGAATGTTGCGGAAATAACGGTCTCCCCGATACCGAAGGTTGTAATCAGTCCGTATTTGTCGACATATGCCACCGATTGGTTGCTGCTTGAGTATTTTACGGGCGACACATTGTATGGGTTGTTGAGCAATGCGATATCCTCTTCGAGCAGTTCGATGGTGAGTGATTCCTTTGTGAAACTCAGTTCCGGGCTCTGGCGCACTGTGTAGATTGCTTCGGCAACGGCACTGGTCTCATCTCCGGCTTTGGCAATGGCCTTAAGCCGGGTGGTGGCCGTTATCTCTACCGGGGCGGTATATTCTTTGGCTGCTGCATTCCCTTCTGTACGTGGATTAGACCCGTCGGTCGTGAATATGATGGTGGCTCCATCCGGGCCGGTGATTGTTACTGCTACAGGTTCGTCGAATGAACCTCCCTCGGGCGAGAATGCCGGTGTGGCCACGCTTGAAGAGGCTTCCTCCCATTCCACTGTAACCGATCTGATGTAGGTCATTGTGGCGGCATCGGGCAAGGAGAAATACAGCTGTATTTCTCCTTCCAGGCCACCTTCGGCGTCTGGAAGGAACTTGCACACTATAGGTGTGGTCTCGGTTGTTGTGATAGGGGCTTCCTCGTTCCCGTTACACAGATACGGTTTCCCGTTCACGCTAACTGTCAGCGTGGCATCGGTAATCTTTGTGCGGGCTTCAACGGTCACTGATTTTATTTTGCCGGTAAAATCATCCGATGTCAGTTTGAAAAATTTTGAAAAAGCCTTGGTTGAACCTACTGCCTGGCCTGATGCGGCCAAATAGGTCAGTTTGGCACCTTTCTCAAATTCGGCAGTCCATGTGCGTCCGTCGAGTGTGCGCGTTATCGAGGTGCGCTCCGGGTCAAACGTTGTTCCGAAGTTGTAGAACCCGTTGGCGTTGTTGTTGGCTTTCTCTTCTGGCGAAGTGCCCGACACCGGCCATGCAAAGCTCCATTCACCGGCCTGCATTGCCTGGGGCGCGGTAGCGATGGTTACCAAAAGGGCAAGTAACTTGTAGAGGTGTTTCATGTGGTGGGATTTTTGATTGGTAATATCTTATGATGGGTCTGTAGTGACAACGCACATGCTCGTGTTGTGTTTTTGTTCGTAGCACAATGCTATCAGCGGGTTCGCAAATATAGCAGATTGCTTTAATGTGTGCAAGTTTTGGAAGCAATATTCTTTTTGTTTCTGATTCGGGTTGCTTCTGATTCGGGCTGAATGACAACGACCTCCCGGCAGCCATGGCTGCCGGGAGGTCGTTACTGCCCTGTGGCTACAGGGCTTTATTTATTGCAAAGCGTGACTTATTTCACTGCGTTTTTTGCAGACTTGCGGTTGTTCACGAGGTAGGCCACGGGGGTTGCGATGAACACTGTGGCGAGCGTACCGGTGATTACACCGAAGAGCATTGCGAAGATGAACGAACGGATGGAGTCGCCGCCGAGGATGAAGATGCAGAGAAGCACCAGCAAGGTCGATGCGGAGGTCATCACGGTTCGGCCGAGGGTCGAGTTGAGCGACTTGTTTATCAAGGTGTAGAAGTCCTGTTTGGGATAGAGACCTACATTTTCACGCACACGGTCGAACACCACCACGGTGTCGTTGATTTGGTAACCGATAATGGTCAGGATGGCGGCGATGAAGGTCTGGTCAATTTCCATTGCGAAGGGAAGCACGCCCCAGAACAGGGAGTAGAACCCGATAATCGAGAAGGCGGTGAATGCCACAGCGGCAAGGGCGCCTAACGAGAATGCCACATTGCGGAAACGGAGTAGGATGTAGAGGAACATGGCGATAAGCGACAGGATTACGGCGATGTAAGCCTTGTTGCGCATGTCGTTGGCCACGGTCGGGCCTACTGTCTGCGACGACATGATACCCTGGGTTTCGTCGGTGGTCGAGAATGACTCGAGTGTCATTCCGTCGGGGAGCAGCCCTTCGGCTTTGAATGTATCGTAGAGCTTGCCGGTGATTTCGGTTTCGATGTCGGAAGCGTCTTCGGTCGATTTGATTTTGTAGTTGGTCGAGATGCGGACCTGGTTGGAGTTTTCGATAGTGATTACCGAAACCGATGCCACTTCGCCGTCGGCATTGAACACCGGGGTGAGCAGGCTCTGCAACTGGTCGGTCTTGACAGGCTTCTCAAATTTCACCACGTAGTTGCGTCCACCCGAGAAGTCGATACCTTGGTTGAGGCCGCGAACAAACAGCGAGATTACCACGATGGCTGCGAACGCCGCAACAACCATGAATGATACCTTGCGGGCACCGAGGAAGTTGAACTTGGTGTTCGAGAACATGTTGCGCGAAATAGCGGTAGAGAATGTGAGGTTCTGGAACGCTTTGCGCTTGCCAAAGGCGATGAAGATGATACGTGTCAGGTAAACGGCTGTGAAGAACGAACAGATAATACCGATAATCAGCGTGGTGGCAAAACCCTTGATGGGGCCTGTACCGAAGAACAGGAGGATCACGCCGGTGATAATCGAAGTAAGGTTCGAGTCGAAGATTGCCGAGAATGCGTTGGAGTAACCGTCGGCGATAGCGGTGCGGATACCCTTGCCGCCACGGAGTTCCTCTTTTGCGCGTTCGAAGATAAGCACGTTGGCGTCAACGGCCATACCGAGCGCGAGCACGATACCTGCGATACCGCTCAGTGTGAGCACTGCCTGGAATGAAGCCAGGATACCGAAGGTGAAGAAGAGGTTGGCGATAAGGCCGAAGTTGGCGATAAGGCCGGGAATCAGGCCGTACATCATGCACATGAACACCATCAGGAGCACGAGTGCCACGATGAATGACCATATACCCGATTCGATGGCCTGCTGACCCAGCGACGGACCGATTACCATGTCGGAAATGATGTCGACCTTGGCGGTCATCTTACCGCTTTTAAGCACGTTGGCCAAGTCCTGCGCTTCCTCTACGGTGAAGTCGCCGGTAATCTGCGAGCGTCCGCCTTCGATAGCTGTGCGGATGTTGGGGTAGGAATAAACCAGTTCGTCGAGCACGATTGCCACGGGGTGGCCGATGTTGCGCTGGGTGATGCGCGCCCAGTCGCGGGCACCGTCGGAGTTCATGGTCATGGAAACCACGTTACCCTGCATCTGCTCGAAGTCGCTCGAAGCGCTGACTACGCATGAACCGTCGAGTGCGGGTGCGCCGTTGGCGGTGCGGAGTGCGATGAGCTGGTAGGTGTCAATCTGGCGTTCCTGCTTGGTCACGGTGTCGTTGAAGTTCACCGGGGTGGGCTTCACGCTCCAGCGGAGTTTGAGGTTGGAGGGGAGGTATTGTTTTGCTTCGGGGCTTGCCAGGAGGGCGTCGATAGCCTCGCGCTCTTTGGCGGTGGCGATACCGAGCACCGGGGTGGCGTCATTGTTAATCATCAGGAAACGCTCGCGAAGGCCGTTGCCGTTTTTGCTGCGCAGCGCGTTGTCGAGCTGTGCGAACTGGCCGGTGATTTCGTTGGCGCCGTAGCATTCATAGAATTCGAGGTTGGCCGAGCGCTGGAGCAGCTCGCGCACACGCTGGTGTTCTTTCACACCGGGGAGTTCCAAAAGAATCTGGCCGTCGTTATCCTGCAACACCTGGATGTTGGGCGATACAACGCCATATGCGTCGATACGGCTGCGGAGCACGTTGGTCGCGGAGTTGTTAACGCGGTCCTTGACTTCCGATTTAAGCGTGGAGGCTACCTCTTTGTCGCTTTGGCCGGGTTTTACAATCGAGCTGAACACCACCGAGAAATCGGCGCCGTTGTTGAGCTTGCGGTATTGGTCTACGAATGTGCCCACGTAGTCCGACGAGTGGTTGCCCCCGATAATCGAGTCGGTGTTGGCAAGGGCCTGGTCGAATGCCGCGTCGGCATCTGCGTTTTTCATGGAGCGGAGCATGTCGGGCATGGAAACCTGAAGAATCACGTTCATACCGCCTTTGAGGTCGAGTCCGAGACCCACGCCCCACTTCTGCACTTCGTTGTAGTTGTAGCCCAACCAGACGGGTTGCTTGCTGATTGAGTCGATGTAGGCTTTGTAAGCCTTGTTGTACTGCTCGGAATTCTTGCCTTGTTGGCCTGCGGCTACCAGTGCATACTGTTCGGCCTTGGCCTCCTGCTTGCTGCTTACGAGCGTAAACGACAGGTAGAACAGACACACCAGCACCAAGAAAATCGCGATAACACCCGCAATGATGCTTCCGAGGGTTCCTTTGCTTTGCATGTGGTTAGTTAAAAAGTATTATTAGGTTATTATTTTGATTTTTCTCAATGTTTTATCCGTAGGTGCATGCGCTGTAGCCGCTATGCCCTTATGATAATGACAGGTTTTGTAAAAATAGGCTATGCGCAATGCCAACCGATTGATAATCAGCGTTGCACCCGTTCCGCATACCTGTAGGGGCGCGGAATGCCTATTTTTCAGCTTGCAAATATACGAATAATCTCCAATACCTCAAACATTTTGTGCCGGTTAGCCCCTTATTTTGCGGCATGGGCATGTGGCGAAAACTTTGTATGGGTGGAATTGCCGTGGCGCTGCGGTCGGAACGGCTTTTTGATTCTGAAATTCAGCGGACTTGGTGCAGGATTGACAAAATAATGTGTAATTTTGCATATTATTTTGTCATGATTATGCAATCTGAAGGAACTATAGGGAATATGTCGGCTTCTGCCTCACGGTTGGTGGAAGGTCTGAAAACACGATATGCAGGTGGCAAACCGGTGAGGGTTCTGTTTGTCTGCCTTGGCAACATATGCCGTTCCCCGGCGGCTGAGGGGGTTATGCGCGCTGTTGTCGAAGAACATGGCGATGCCGCCATGTGGGTGATTGACTCGGCTGGTACGGGCAACTACCATATCGGCGACCTGCCCGACAACCGTATGCGCATCCATGCGCGTCGGCGCGGCTATGAGCTTACCCACCGCTGCCGCCAGGTCTGCGCAAGTGATTTCGATGATTTCGATGTGGTTATCGGCATGGATGCATCAAATCTGCGTAACCTCAAGGCGGTGGCACCGACACCTGAGGCTGAGGCGAAAATCGTGGGGATGAAGGAATTTTTCGATATATGCACAAAATTCGACTATGTGCCTGACCCTTATTATGAAGGTGCCGAAGGTTTCGAACTGGTGCTCGACCTGCTGATGTCGGGCTGTGACAATCTGTATAACGCCATAACAAGCCGTTGACGCGATGACCGAGAATTCAATCAAGAAACACACGCTCTATGTTATGGGCGGTGTGGCGGCATTGCTTCTGCTGTGGGCCTCGTTCGGAGGCCGTGGCGACGGAGACCCTGTTGCAATATCGGCAGCAGAGGTTCATGCCGATACTGAGGAGGCCGCAATGCCTATCCATCAGGCGGATACCGCTGGTGTGGACGAGGCAGCTTGTGCGGACGGGAATGCCGTCGTGGCGTCGGCAGAAGTGCCGGTTGCTGAAGGCCGCCCTTCATCCGACATGTCAATGATTCTTGCCTCCCATCATGAGCTGAAGTCGGCTAACCCTTATGAAGCCCGATTCGACTCGATGCCTGGCGGGGGGGTGAAAATGAAAATCAACTACCTTGGCGGGTCGCTTGGCCGTGTGTTCAACGATAGCAACTACCATCATATAGCTGCTGCGGAAAAAATCGGGATAAAGCCGTTGTCGGGCATACGTTCGGCGTGGGAGGCGGGTGCGAGGCTCGAGCGCCTGCAAAGCTGCCGCGAATATTATCTCGACGAACTTACCCATTCGCTTCCCTACCTGGTGCCGCAGGCGCATAAACTGCTTACCGATATAGGGGCGGCGTTCCGCGATTCCCTCCAGGCACGCGGAGGCGGTGACTACCGTGTGAAGGTAACAAGTGTGCTTCGTTCACCCAGGCTTGTGAAACGTCTGCGCCGGCGCAACATAAATGCCTCTGCCGCTTCTGCGCATCTGTTCGGCACTACTTTCGATATCAGTTACGCAAAATTCATATGCGATTCCGTGACAACGCCGCGCACTCAGGAGGATTTGAAAAACCTTTTGGGCGAAGTTGTTTTCGCCATGCGCGAAAAAGGCCGGTGTTATGTGAAATATGAACGCAAACAGGCGTGTTTCCATATCACGGCGCGTTGAAATCCAGGTACTCCTTAATTTGTGGGCAACAATTTTAAATCCAATTACTTATGGCGGAAAAAGAACGCGGTTGCGATTCGTCGGGTCTGACAGGGTCTGACCCCCGTGGAAAGCGTCGCAGACCCCTGTGGTTGCGCATGTTGAAATGGCTGGGAGTCACTGCCGCCGTTGTTGTGGGGCTGTTTGTTGCCGTATGCTCGCTGATTGTGTGGATTCTCACTCCCGACAGGCTCACCCCCTTGGTAGAGCGGCAGGCTTCGAAATATCTTTTGGCCGATGTGTCGTTGGGGCGCGTGGAGCTTACGTTTTGGAAAAGCTTCCCCAAGATGACCGTTGATGTCGATTCGATGGTGATTGTGAGCAGGTCGCTGGGAGCGCTTCCTGACTCGGTGCTTTCGCAGCTGCCGGGGGATGCCGATTCGCTGTTGTCGCTGCGTTCCTTCCATGGGGGGATAAACGTATCGAAACTGGCATTAGGGGAGTTGGCCCTGTATGATGTAGCTTTCCGTTCGCTTAAGGCAAACCTGTTGCAGGTCAATGATTCGGTTGCCAATTATCTCATTGTGCCCGAATCGGCCGATACCGTGCCGCCGTCAACGCCGTTGGTAATCCCTAAGTTCTCAATCAACCGTTTTTCGGTTTCCGATGCAGGGCCTATCCGGTTTCGTTCGCTTCCCGACTCGCTCGACGTGGCCTTGTCGTTACACGCAATAGATTTTGCAGGGCACTCGATGCCGCATTACCGCCTCGGTATAGAGGGCGGTTTGAAAACCGGCATGCTGGGCGAATTCGGGCTTGAGAGCCTGGATTTCGGTGCACAGGGAGGGATAAAATGGGATAGGTCAGATCCATTCTCAATTGCTTTCAGTGATTTCGTTGTTGAAGTCGATGATTTGGACGTGACATTCGACGCCGACGTCGATTTCAGGAATTCCCTGATATTGGAATCGTTCGCCGCCTCGACAGGGTTGCTACCTGTAGGGGAGCTTTTGCAGCATCTGCCGCGCAACATGATGCCGCTTGTCGAGCCATTGAAAACCGATATGGGTTTCAAGGCCGGCCTCACCCTTACGAGCCGGTGGGATATGGCCGACAGCCTGCCCCCTTCGTTCGATGCCACCATTGAGATTCCGGCATGTGCCGTTGATTACCAGAACCTTCATTTCAAGAAATTCGAATTTGGCGCCGATGTGCATTTCGACGGCCCGGATATGGATAAATCGGTGTTCGACATCAGGCATCTGTTAATCGACGGACGCACAATCGATATCGACCTGCGTGCCAAAATCTCATCGCCTGTTTCCGACCCACGGGTTGAAGGCCGTTTCAAAGGCGCTGTCAACCTCGACAATTTTCCGCCGCGTCTGCGCGAGCGTCTGCCTGTGGCGATTGGGGGTATTGTCGACGGGAATGCCGGTTTCCGTTTCCGCCTCAGCGACCTCGACAAGGGGAATTTCCACCGGCTGTATGCGGAAGGGGAGCTGGATATGCGCAACCTAATGGTTGACGCACCCGGCATAGGCAACCTGTTCGCACGCCATGCGGTTGTGGATTTTGGTTCGAACAGCGTGTTTGTTAACGACAGCAGCCAGAAAATTGATTCATTGCTGACCCTGTCGGTTAAAATCGACACCATATCTGCCAATGCCGAAGGTATGCAGCTTGAAGCGCGGGGCATAAAGGCAGGTGCGGGAACGGTTAACCGACGTTCGTCGGCCGACACCACGGAGATAAACCCCTTCGGGATGAATTTCGCTATCGAAAGGCTTAAACTCGATTCTCCTGCCGACACGCTCCGCCTCCGGTTGCGTGATGCTTCGATCGGGGGGTCGCTACGCCGGTATAAAGGTGAGGCAAAGTTGCCGCAGCTTAATTTGAAAATGGGGCTTGGGGCATTGGTGTTCGGGCAGTCGCTGACTCGTTTCTCCTTGCGGCAGGCCGATGTGGTGCTTGACCTGCATATGCGCCAACGTCGTAATTCCACACTCACCCCCGAGCAACGGGCGGCACGGAGAAAGGCAATTGCCGATTCCCTTGCCATGGCCGCACCGGATGCGCCGGGCGGTACGCTGTCTGTCGACATTGATTCGGGCAGCCGCCGCATGTTGCGTCGTTGGGATTTCAACGGGCATATAAAGGCGAAGTCAGGACGGGTGGTGACCCCGTATTTCCCATTGCGCAACAGGATTTCGAACATCGACCTGCATTTCTCACAGGACAGCATACAGCTCCACAACCTCTCATACAAGGCCGGACAGAGTGATTTCCTTGTCAACGGCACAATCTCCAACCTGCGCCGGGCGCTGATAGGGCGTCGCAACAACACGCTCGGTGTGTCATTGACAATGGTAAGCGACACTATCAACGTCAACGAAATTGTAAGGGCGCTGTTCGCAGGCGGCTCTGTGGCACAGCAAGCCGATTCGGCGATGATATGGGGTGACGATGTCGACACCATGTCGCCTGAAATAACGGATATGGCCGATACCGTGCAGTCTGCGCCACTGCTGGTGCCGCGAAACCTTGATGCACGCTTCCGTATGAAGGCTGACAACGTGCTTTATTCCGACCTGGTGCTGCATTCTTTCAAGGGCAACCTGCTGGTTTATGACGGTGCGGTTAACCTTCGCAACCTTGCGGCTTCGACCGACATTGGCTCGATTCGTCTCGACGGGCTGTATGCCGCCCCTTCGGTCGACGAGCTGCGTTTCGGCCTGGGGATGAAAGTCAGCCGTTTCCGTCTCGACCGCCTCACCGCCATAGTACCGGCAATCGATTCCCTGTTGCCGGTGATGAAGGGTTTCGAAGGGATTGTCAACGCCGATGTTGCCGTCACTACGGATATAGCGCCGGATATGGATATAGAAATCCCGTCGTTGCGTGCCGCCATCAAAATCGACGGCGACTCCCTTGTGCTGCTTGATGCCGATACGTTCAAAATGCTTTCTAAATGGTTGTTTTTCAAGAATAAGAAACGCAACATGATTGACCATATGGACGTAGAGGTGGTGGTTGAGAACTCCGCAATCGAGATTTTCCCGTTCATGTTCGACATCGACCGTTACCGTCTCGGGGTGATGGGCTACAACGACCTGGCCATGAACCTCGACTATCATGTGTCAGTGCTTAAATCGCCTATGCCGTTCAAGTTCGGCATAAACATCAAAGGGACCCCCGACGATATGAAAATTCGTCTCGGTGGGGCCAAATTCAAGGAAAACATGGTTGTGGAGCGCCAGGCTATCGCCGACAACACCCGCATCAATATCGTCAAGCAAATCGACAATGTGTTCCGACGTGGGATTTCCAAAGCCCGCATGGGGCGTCTGACATTTGCTCCCGGTAAGGATGGGGCGGAACAACAGACAAAGCGTGTTCTCAAGGATTTCGACAAGGAAAGCCTTTCGCATGCCGATTCCCTGCAATTCATACGCCAGGGGTTGATTGAGAACCCCGACACCCTCCGTTTTCCCCATGCAGCCGTCGATTCGGTCAATCTTGCGCCGCAGATAACTGCGGGTTCAAAATAATTAGTTAAATTTGTAGACCAACTCTAAAACCTATAATCTACCCGTATCTTATGGAGCAGATCCAGATTTCCGATCGGATTAAGCGCATGGCCGCTTCACAGACTCTCGCCATGTCGCAGAAAAGTAGCGAACTGCGTGCCGCAGGTGTCGACGTAATCAACCTTTCGGTTGGCGAGCCTGATTTCAACACCCCCGACCATATAAAAGCGGCAGCGAAGAAGGCGGTCGACGACAATTACACCCGCTATCCGCCCGTGCCGGGCTATATGGATTTGCGTGAGGCAATTGCCAAAAAGCTGAAACAGGAAAACGGGCTTGATTTCTCACCGGCGCAGGTGGTTGTGTCGGGCGGGGCAAAGCAGTCGTTGAGCAACATCATCCTCAGCTGCATCAATCCCGGCGACGAGGTAATCATCCCCGTACCGGCATGGGTGAGCTATATCGAGATGGTGAAGCTTGCCGACGGTGTCAACGTGCTTGTGCCTGCCGGGATAGAAAACGATTTCAAAATCACCCCCGAACAGCTTGAGCAGGCCATAACCCCCCGTTCGCGCATGCTCCTGCTATGTTCGCCTTCGAACCCGTCGGGAAGCGTTTATTCGCGTCAGGAGCTTGAAGGGCTTGTGGCCGTGCTTGCACGTCACCCCGAAATAACGGTGCTTTCCGACGAGATTTACGAGCATATAAACTACACCGGCTCATTCACTTCGATGGCCTCATTCCCCGAAATAGCCGACCGTACGGTAATCGTCAACGGCGTGTCGAAGGCATATGCCATGACAGGATGGCGTGTAGGTTTCATGGCCGGCCCGCTGGCGTTGGCCAAAGCCGTGACCAAACTCCAGGGGCAGACAACATCGGGTATTTCGTCAATCGCCCAGCGTGCGGCTCTTGCAGCCTACACCGGTTCACAGGAGTGTGTTGTCGAAATGCGTGAAGCTTTCCGCCGCCGTCGCGACCTTGTGGTAGCCATGGCGCGTGAAATCCCCGGATTGAAGGTTAACGAACCCCAGGGTGCATTCTACCTTTTCCCCGAAGTGTCGGCCTATATCGGCAAGCGGTTCGGCGACAAGGTTATCGCTGATGACAACGACCTTTGCATGTACCTTCTCGAGGAAGCCCATGTGGCAACCGTGTCGGGTTCGGCATTCTGCCTCCCCGGCTATATCCGGTTGAGCTATGCGGCTTCTGACGAGGCTCTTGCCGAAGCCCTCCGCCGCATCGCAAAAGCCCTGGCAGCCCTGGTTTGATGATGGTACGGGCCATTTGAAAAAGCCCCTGTAAATAAGAAAAACTACCTAAAAATGGATTTTATAGAAGAACTTACCTGGCGCGGCATGATTCACCAGATGATGCCGGGCACAGATGAACAACTTAAAAAGGGGATGACGGCAGCCTATCTCGGTATCGACCCGACTGCCGACTCCCTCCATATCGGCCACCTTGTGGGTGTGATGATGCTGAAGCATTTCCAACGTTCCGGTCATAAACCAATCGCCCTCGTGGGTGGTGCTACCGGCATGATCGGCGACCCATCGATGAAAAGCCAGGAGCGTAAACTCCTCGATGTGGAAACTTTGCGCCACAACCAGGAGGCAATAAAGCAACAGCTCGCGCGTTTTCTCGATTTCGACAGCGACGCCCCTAATGCGGCCATCCTGGTCAACAACTATGACTGGATGAAGGATTACACATTCCTCGAGTTCATACGCGACGTCGGCAAGAACCTTACCGTCAACTATATGATGGCCAAGGATTCCGTTAAGAAACGTCTGTCGGGCGAATCGGGCGAGGGGATGTCGTTCACAGAGTTCTCCTACCAGCTCCTGCAAGGCTACGACTTCCTGCATCTCTATGAGGCGGAAGGGTGCCGTTTGCAGCTCGGCGGTTCCGACCAGTGGGGCAACATCACCACCGGCACCGAGCTGATACGGCGCATGCTCGGCAAGGATGATGCTTTCGCCGTTACCTGCCCCCTTATCACAAAAGCCGACGGTGGCAAATTCGGCAAAACCGAGAGCGGCAATGTATGGCTCGACCCGAAACGCACGTCGCCCTACAAGTTCTACCAGTTCTGGCTTAATGTGTCGGATACCGACGCCGAGAAATATATAAAGATTTTCACCATCCTCAACCGTGAGGAAATCGAGGGTCTCGTTGCACAACAGGCCGAAAATCCCGGTGCCCGTCCCCTTCAGAAGCGTCTGGCCGAGGAAATCACCCGCATGGTTCATGGCGAAAAGGAGCTGGAAGCGGCAATCGAGGCATCGCAGATTCTTTTCAGCAACCGTGCCGCCGAGACACTGCATAAAATCGACGAGGATACACTCCTTGCCGTGTTCGAAGGTGTCCCGACCTATGAAATTTCCCGCGACTTGCTCAACGGTGAAACAAAATTAATCGACCTCCTTACGGATAATGCCGCCGTGTTCCCCTCGAAAGGCGAGATGCGCAAGCTTACACAGCAAGGGGGGCTGTCAATCAACAAAGAGAAGGTTACCGACCCCTACCTGCCTGCTTCCGATACGATGCTCCTCAACGGCAAGTATATCCTGGTGCAGCGCGGTAAAAAGAACTACTATCTGCTGATTGCCCGCTGAAAAAACAACCTCGCGTTGTGTGATTCATAAATAATTGCTAACTTTGTCGCGTCGGCAGAGGTCGGCGCAAGTCGTGGCATGGTCAACCCGTTTGTGCGGGATTTCAAGTCGCGTCTTATATAAGGTCGGTCGAATGGTGGAATGGTAGACACGAAGGACTTAAAATCCTTTGGCCATTGCGGCTGTGTGGGTTCGAGTCCCACTTCGACTACGCTTGTCAGAAACGAATGCAACGGTGTGCAGGTTTATCATCCTGCACACCGTTGCATTCGTTATGCAGTAGTGACAGGTGAGTGCGGAGTGACACCGGGTTGGTCGGCGCAGTTGGTGAATCGGAGCGATGTTAATGTGTCAGAATGGCTCATCTGGGTCGTCGCTTGCGGGTGATGCTGAACCATTCTGACAGCACCCTCGCCATACGTGCGAAAACCAAGGCGGTGTGCCAAAATATTGAATTTTGACACACCGCCTTGGTAAGGGGGGATCTTCCGCATGTGTTGAAAGTTGTTGTTGTTGTTGTTTGATTCGGGATGAAGCCTCGGTGCTACTTGTCATCATATTGTTGTAAACGGTGTCAAAAGTTTTTGATTATTGGTTTTATATTGTATATTTGCATTGCTTTGGTCAATAATTGATGCATTTTGTGTCAATCGTCGTCAGGGTTCTGTTATAACCAATCAGTCAAAAACCTTACATTATGAAAAAACTATTGATGACAATAACGCTGGTGGCCTGTGTGGCTGTTTCGGTGTTATCCCGGGAAACGGTTATGCCATCGGCCGGTTTGCCGACAAGGAGCGTCGCACCACCCTTGAATCTTACTATGAAAGAACATGCCGCCCGTTCATCGGCTTGCAATATGCCGAAGGCGCGGAAGTTATATTCATCTAAAGGATTTTACAGCCCTTCCCTGAATCAATCCATACCTTATGCCGCGTCTGACGGTATGACATCGATGCCTGAGTTATATGGTAGTGTGATATATGCCGACGGATGGACGTTGCAGGATAACGGCATTGGGATGTACCGTATAGGCACATCAGACGATGTCCCGTTTACCCGTATGGGAACAGCACGTATTGATGCCTCGGCAGGTGGGGTGGTTGTAGGTGATACTTATTGGTCGTGTTACAATGTTGAACAGTATGGTTATTCCTATGTATATGTATTGGGCTATGACGTCCGGTCGTGGGAGGAGACCAGTTGGGAATGGGGGGATATACCTGTCGTGTCGACAGGGGTGGCATACGACAGGACGACAGGGAATGTATATGGTTGTTTCCGTAGCGATGACAACCGTGGATATGTATTTGGCACAGTGGATTACATAGTTCGCAAACGTACATCTATAAAGCCGTTGGAGCGTATGTGGAGTGCGGTGGCCATCACACGTAAGGGGCAGTTGTATGCCATTGACGAGTTGGGGGATTTATATAAGGTCGATAAGGGAACCGGCGACATGACCCCTGTGGGCAGTACGGGGCTGGTGGCAACTAATCCTTCATCGGCATGCATCGATCCTCGTTCTGGTCGTTGTTTTTATGCTGTCACCCAGGGAACCGATGGCTCTCTCTATGAAATCGACCTGAATACAGCGCAGGCGACATTGCTATATCATTTCCCCGAAAACCAGGAGGTGGTGGGTATGTTTGTCCCTGTGCCTGATGTTGACGATAATGCCCCGGATGCCATCAGTGACCTGTCGCTTTCGTTCCCGACCGGTGCTTTATCAGGCACTGTGTCGTTTACGTGTCCGTCGACAACATTCGATGGGCAGCCGGGCGAGGGGGATATAACCTATGTAGTGGAAGCTGACGGGATGACCATGGCTTCAGGACAAGCCGTCTACGGGAAGGAAGTCAAGGCTGAGGTAAAATTATCCGTCCCAGGTAATTATACGTTTAAGGTTTATGTCGCGAACGCCGTCGGCAACGGACCTCCTACAGAAGTCCAGACATTTGTCGGCCATGACTTGCCCGTATCCCCGGAACTTACGGCCACGATGGCCGACGGGGTGGTTACCCTTTCTTGGTTGCCTGTCTCATTTTCGGCAAACGGGGGCTATATAGATGTGGATAACCTCACATACAAAGTGACACGCTTTCCCGATAATGAAGTTATAGCTGAATCTATAAGACATACTTCTGTAACTGATATCCCTCCGGTTTCCGGCATGCTTACAGGTTATTGGTATGCCGTTTCAGCATATGATGGCAAATATGCTTCGGCCGATGTGGTTTCTCGCAAATTTTGGACTGGCTCTATCACGCCTCCGTATTCGGTAGTGTTTGATAACGAATACGGAGGGGAGGCGTTTACCATCCACGATGTCAATAACGACGGTTCGACCTGGGGTTGGGATGCTTATGACAAGGCGTTCAAAACCCGGTTCAACCGCAACGCTGATATGGATGACTGGCTGGTGACACCACCCTTCAAACTTGAAAAAGGGAAAATGTATATGTTCACTGCCAAGATGCGTACATATCTCGGAAATCCGTTGGAGGTGGAAATCCGTTGGGGAACCGGCGATACTCCTGAGGCTCTCTCCAGCGTGTTGATGGAACCGCAGATTATCAAGAACCGCAACAGCCAGGATTATACGTTCTATCTCCTGCCTGATGCCGACGGCACTTATTATGTAGGGATTCATGAAACCACGTCGGCCGACAACAGCTGGTTCCTGTATGTTGACGGGATTTCGATGGGTGCAGGCGCGGATGCAGTAATCCCGGACGTTGTTGAAGGTTTCACAGTGACTCCCGATGCCTCCGGTGCCAAGAAAGCTTTCATCCGCCTGGTTGCCCCGGACAAGGATGTAAACGGTGCGAAGATTGAAAACCTGACCCGTGTTGATGTTTTGCGGGATGGGACAGTGGTGAAGTCGTTTGATGCACCTGAAGTCGGCGCAGTGCTTGAATTTTCCGACGAAGTGTCGGAAATAGGCTATTACAAATACGAGGCACTTGCCTATAACGCTTCAGGCGCCGGAAAAAAGACCGGGGTGACCGTTTTTGTAGGAGCTAACGAACCGGCCAAACCCGGTTGGGTGAAGATTGTCGAGACCTCGGTCCCCGGTGAAGTGACGATGACATGGGAAGAGGTGACCACCGACAAGGATGGGAAACCGTTGCATCCGGCCTTGGTGACATACACTATAATTGCAGCCAGCGACGGGGACGACCCGGTATATGTTGCTGAAAACCTTAAAGGCTCATCACATACGTTCCAGGCCCTGAATCCTGGGAGCCGGCAGGGATTCGTAGGCTACGGCCTGCGTGCGCATACCGAAGGGGGGCATTCGCTGATGGCGGTTACCGACCTGTTGCCTGTCGGCACACCGTATCCTGCCCCGTGGAGCGAATCATTTGCCGGAGGTAAGGCTGAATCGTTAATTCGCAGCGATAACCGGGAAGGGATATGGAGCATTTATAATGATGATGCCGGTATACGGTCATATGACAATGATAACGGGATGGCTGCTATGTTCGGGGAAGCCGAAGGGGCGGATGCCACGCTGTTTAGCGGAAAGATTTCTCTTGAAGGGCTGGCTAATCCCGTATTGATGTTTTATACATACAATATCGAAGGTGATGACGGTGATCTGAATGAAATAGAGGTAGCTGTTAACGGTGGTGATGGCTTCAAGGTAGAGAAAAACGTCATGACGTGGACTCTTGGGGAGGATGACGGGTGGTATCTGGTTGTTGTGCCTTTGGATAAATACAAGGGCAAAGTGATACAGTTTTCTCTACGCGGCATCACCTATACACGTAAATTCACGTTGATTGACAATATCGTTGTCACGTCACTTGACAACCATGACCTGCGTGTAACGGCGATAAACGCACCGGCCGCAGTTGAGGCCAATAAGGAGTTCTTTGTTACGGTCAATGTTGAGAATATATCGGTCAACGAAGCTGACCATTTTGACGTCAAGCTTTTCCGTGATGGCAGGCATGTGGGCACCAAGGCACCGGCTCCCCTGGGTGTCGGCGGCACACTGGTTGTCAGATTCCCCCAGGCGTTTACGGTAGCTGACAATGAGATGTCGGAATATCATGCCGTTATTGAATATCATGCCGATACACACCCGGATGACAACGTTTCGGACAAGAAGGTTGTAAAACTGGTTCTCCCGGATTATCCGATTCCGCGCAACCTCAACGGAACGGCTGATGTGAACAGCGTGTTGCTGACATGGGATGCTCCAGATGTTGCCTCGGCAGTTCCAGACCGAGTTACAGAAGATTTTGAAACTTTTGAATCATGGATAAAGACCGGTGCCGGAGGTTGGACTTTTGTTGATGCCGATCAAGCTGCAATAGGCCAAATAGGGAATTTTATGATGCCTGGAATCGACTATGGTGCGGCGCTCTCATGGTTTGTAAGCGATGCCTCGCTACCTGGTTTGCCCGAAGCGTTTGCCGCTTTCTCCGGCAACAAATGTCTGTCGACCATCTTTTGCCTCCCGAAAACCAACGAAAATGGAGATGTTGAGTATATTGCCAACGATGACTGGGCGATATCCCCCGCTCTGTTCGGCGGCAAACAATCCGTAACCCTTATGGCACGCTCTCTCAATCCATATGAAGCAGAGGAAAGCTTTGAAATACTGTATTCGTTAACTGAAGCCGCTTCCCCTGCCGATTTTATATTGTTGCAGAAAGTTGAAAAAGTGCCTGGTACGTGGACTCCTTACAGCTTCGACATGCCGAATGGCGCCAAACGTTTTGCCATACGTTACAACCATACCTATGGCCTGTCGCTCGGAATCGATGACGTGTCATTCATACCCGAAGGCGAATCCAGCCTGGTGATTGATGGTTATAATGTATATCGTGACGGCAAACGCATAAACACTACCCTTGTTAAGGAAACCTCCTTCACAGAATTCGTGCAGTTGATGGGATGTGTTACTTATGCCGTGTCGGCTGTTTATGTCGCAGTGGGAGAGTCTGGTTTGAGCGAGCCGCTGAATCTTGGTGGTTCGGGAATTGAACAAGTATCAGATAAAGCGCTTTCTACGGTATCAGCTGGTCGTGGTGTCATCGTAGTTGCCAATGCAGATGGGGCTGATGTCCGCGTTACAGACATGGCCGGACGGGTGATTGCATCCTGCCGTGGAACCAGGCGTCTGGAAATCCCTGTTGCGTCCGGCATCTACCTCGTGAAATCCGGTATGACCGTTGTCAAAGTCATGGTGCCGTAACCAACGGGATTTTATATTTTATAATGTGATTAATGGCGTTGTGTCTTATTTTTTGACACAGCGCCATTTGTATATAGCCGGAAGTCGATGCCTTGACATCAATGTACAGAAATGCTATCCCGGTTTTTACCCTCCGGTTTATTGGTTGTGGCCGAACCTTTGAAACGGTAGTTGAACCGGTGGTTCGGGGCGCAGTCGCCGTCGGAATACATCAGCATCGGTTCGCCTGCTTCGAGGTTGCAGTTATCAACCCATTTGAAATCAAAATCGAAGTCGCCTTTGCGTTTTACAGCCGATTTCGGCAGGGCAATCATCAGGCGGCTGCCCTCGAACCGTGCATCAAGCTTACCCTTTACGGTTTCCCATTCGAACTTATCCTTGGCGGTGCTTTTTTTCAAGGTGAAGTACCCGTGGGACGGGTCGCGTTCTATGATGTAGTCATATCCCTGCCAGCCGGTGGCGTAGTCGCAATCGGTGTTTAGAAGCAGCCGCATGCGTCGGGGTGTATCGTCCCAAACGATGTCGGTGGCTGTTGCAACAAGGAAATATATGTTGTGCTTATCCTTGGTCACCTTGCAGTGGGCTATATCATTGCCGGGGGATTTGCAGGTTTTGTCCTGGGCTACGGATTGCAGCATATGGTCGCCCGTGTCGTCGGTAAATATCAGCGATTCCGCATCCCATTGCTCCCAAGGGCCGTTGATGTCGATTTTTATGTTTCTTGTCGGGGTTGGAATAGGGGATGTGCCACGGTATTTGCGAATCTCCTCCACCATCTGCATGTAATAGTTATCGCGGAAAAGGGGATGGGTAGAAGGTTCGAGGTCGCGGTTGAATTCGGCGGTGTAGACATCCACGAAATATGATTCGTCATCATGCTGGTTCTTTGCACCGGGACGCACTTTGCCAGGGTCGGCCCCCGCATGGTCGCCTGTGGTGAAACGCATGGCTATGAACTCGTTCCATTGTGTCAGGAAAACAACGGGGGGCCGCTCCTCATAGGGCAGGCTGTGAACCCGCTGCCATTGCTCTGCGAAATAAAGCCCCATAGGGGTGGAATCGCACACCCCTTGGGCGCTGACCTGTGGCTGCGAGCCTTGGCTGTAGCTTTTGCCTGTGTTTGTCGTAGGGTGCTGGGCGCTCCCTACCGATATGCATTCCGGCACTTTTCGCCCGTCGGCCATTGTGTATCCTATCCCTTGCGGGTAATAGTCGAGCCATGACCAGGTGTTTTCCCGTCCACCCGTCCATGCCCAGCTGTGGCGCAGGGTGAGGTTTTCCAATATCGGGGTTAGTGATGGATAGTTGGCGGCATCCTCGGTGTCACACATCAACAGTGGCGCCCCTTCCCACTGATACCACAGGTCGGACAGTTCGGGTTTGCTATAGAAATTATCCCAAAGCGATGCGATTGCGCTTTCTTGCCTCGCGTGGGTCATGAATGTAAGGCGCGGCCATCGCATCCCTTTGTCGCGGCGTTCATGCACCACCTTGATAAACTCGTTGATTCGGTCGGGATAGGTTAATCCGTTTGTGCAGTCAAAGGCGATGAAATCCACCCCGGCATCGCATAGCATTTGCAGATGTTTGAAAATGACGTCGTGCTGTCCGGCGTCGTAATATCCCAGCCACGGTTTCCCCCACCAGTGGTAATGGTGTTCGGGCCCCCATGCCGGGTTGTCAGGGTTTGCAGCAAGGATTTCGGAAATGTCGTAGACGGTTTTCATCTTATCTTCTGTACCATGCCAGATGTAGTAGAACATACCTATCTCTACTCTGTCGTCGGGTACAGGTATCCCCCCGTCCATATTGTCGGAGGAAGGTACTATGCGTCCCAGTTCGTCGCATCCCACCCAGGTGTCGGGTTTTGTGTCGGCTGCGGCGTTAATGCCGGAAGCAATGGCGGCTATAGCCGTCACGGCAAAAGGAATAAGTCGGTTTGTTTGCAATGTGATAATTGAATTTATGGTTATGGATGTGGATTGAGGTTCTTTCGAACTGTTGAAGTCACGATTCCACTTTGGCTATTTACGGCAAAAGTAACGAAAAAATGCGTCAGGGGCAAATCCGTGGCATGGAAGTCCGGGTAGTGACTTCGTGGGCGTCATGCTTGCTTGGCAGCAGGGTGTCGGCGGTGCTTGTCGACGGCTATCAGGATGAAGGTGATAATGCCGATTACAATCATAAACATGGTCTGTGATGCCATGATGACGTTGCCAAGGGCGGCGCCGGTGGTTTTGAATGCCGCAGGTTCTACGCCTGAAGGCATGAACAGGGTCAGGCCGAACAGCAGGGCTGTCTGATACGGGCCTATACCCCCGTTCGACGGGATGCCCATTGATATGCTGATAAGTACGAAACACACCAGCGCGAGGATAAGCCCGTTGTCACGTAGCATATCGGCTATCATAGGGAACGCATTAAGGGCAATGACCATCTGTAGGAAATAGCATCCCCAGATGCATATCGTGAGTCCCAGCCATTGCATTTTCCCACGCATGCGGGCGATGGAGGCAAATCCGTCCCACAGACCTGTCATGAACTGCTTGATTTTTAGAACATACCGGTTGTGTGAGCGGGTAAGCACCATCCAGCAGGCTGTGGCTAAGGCTGCGGCTGCAATCCAGGTAAAAGGGGATGTGATAATGTCAAGCAACGCCGTATATGCCTTGGGGTAGGCGCTGACGAATTCTGTTACAGGGCCGTGTGCCACAATGAGGGTGAAGAGAGTCAGCAACCCTACCACGACCAGGTCGGCCAGGCGGTCGGCCACCATCGAGCCGAATACGGTTGAGAAAGGTGCATCCTCGCGATAGGCCACATAGCCCGAACGCCACACCTCCCCAAGTCGTGGGAAAACTATGTTGACGGCATATGTCCCGAAAATGCTGTAAAGCAACACGTGGACCGGGGCATCCACACCTGATGCACGCAATTGTATCCCCCAGCGGAGCGCACGCAGCACCAGAGGCACGAATCCCATCAGGAGCATAAGCCCTATCCAGCGGAAATCGCATTCGGTTTTTATTACGTGCATCATCTCGTTGAAATCGATGTCGCGGAACAATGCGATGCAAAGCCCGACACTTACAATGAACGGTATGGCGAATTTAAGCACCTTTCCAAGCGCTCCCTGTGTTCTGTTTTTGTAACCGGACTTATCCATGGCAAGAAAAGCTTAGGCCGAATCTGAATAATTGCATGATGAAGCGGAGATAACTTCTGTGCAAAAATACTCAAGTTTGCCCGAAACTTCCATTTTTTTAGTGTAATTAACTTATTTCTCGGTGTAAAACTCCAAATATTGGCTACTTTTGCCTTAAAGTAATGGAAGGCTTCCTTGAATAAAAAATCAGTGCCAAACGTGTATCTCCGTTTATGAAACAGAAACGACAGCTCGACGACAGTCCTCTCAGGCTTGCCCAGATTGCCCGGTTGAAAAACGTGTCAGACGATTACAGTCATCTGGGGCAAGACTATATCCTGTCGCATATAACAACCAACACGTCCTATTTCTATGCCCCGGTGGCACGCCGGTTCGACGGGCATACGATGATAATAGGTGTCAAAGGCACCATTAAGATTACAATCGACCTTGACACGGTAGAAGTGCCGCCTAACTCTGTTGTTTTCGTGGCTCCTGAGCGTGTGTTCAAACCGATTGACTGGGAGGGGGAGGAGCTTGACGGCTATCTTCTGTTCCTGTCGAATAAATTTGTCTATGACCTCAATATCGATCTTAATGCCATAAACACCAACATCTTTACCTCGGCCAAGGCCGTGTTGACCCTTTCGCCTGAAAAGGTGTCGCTCCTTATCCGTTATTTCGAGTTGTTGCATCGCAATGCCACCGAGCAGAATCCCTATAACCGTCACATCGCACGTGCGCTTATGTCGGCTGCGGCTTACCAGATTATGGCATATGGTGAAGAGGCCGAGGCAGGGGCCGGTATGTTAAAGCCCAATTCGCGGAAACTTAACTATGTGCAGAACTTTTTAAGGCTTGTGCGGGCACATCATAAACGCGAACGTGCCATAGGGTTTTATGCCGAGAAAATGTTTATTTCGCCTAAATACCTGTCGCTGATTATTAAAGAGGCCACCGGCCGGTCGGCAGCCGAATGGATTGACCAGTATGTGCTGCAAGAGGCCAAGAATCTGCTATGCTATTCTGGTAAAAACGTGCAGCAGGTTGCTTATGAGTTGAATTTCACCAACCAGTCATCGTTTGGAAAATACTTCAAACACCTGACCGGCCTTTCCCCCACGCAGTTCCAGAACCGTTGATGTGCGGTATGACAGAAATGTTTTAGATAGTATGCCCCCCAAGGATGGCTGTGCAGTTGTTGCTGATGCATTCCGTAAGGAGTTGTTCGGGGGTGTGTCGTACTTCTGCCAGCTTTCTGATTACGTTTGTTATGTCGGTCGGGGCGTCGTCTGTTTCCGCGAGCAGATTGCTGTCGGGAATAATACCGGCAGTTTCGTAATTGAATTTCTCCCCTAAGGAAATATATACGGGTGATTGAGGGGTGGCAGTGCTTAGAAATTGAAGTGCTGCCTGAGGTTTGCCTCGGAAACCATGCCATATCCATGGGGTGGTAAGCCTCGGGGCGAGTTCTTTGCGAATTGCTGACAGCCGGTCGGAGGATTTGACTACATGTAGAATGATTGGTTTGCCAAGTTTTTCGCCTAGTTCTATATGGCGGCGGAATATCATTTCCTGCATGTCGGCATCAGCCCCGCGCAGGCGGTCGAGGCCGGTTTCCCCGATAGCCCTCACCTGCGGCAAGGCCGCAACCTGTTCCAGCAATTCCAGCTGCTGCTCTATCTGCCGTGGGGTTATGCTCCCGGTCTCCCACGGGTGTATCCCGGTAGAGAATACCCCATCCGGCCATCTGTCGCACCATTGCCGTACTGCCTCCGGGTTTCCGCAAACCACTCCCGCACCGCGCTTGTGCACATCATGTGTATGTATATCAATCATAGGGGATTATCCGCTTGTAGAGACGGGATAGCATCCCGTCTCAATGAACCCGCTGAACCCGCTGAACCCGCTGAACCCGCTGAACCCGCCAAACTCACTGAACTCACTGAACCCGCTGAACTTCACAGAACCCAACTGCCCCCATCATTTTCCCCACCCAATCCACTCATTCCTCCCTCTCAATTCATCCCGGAATAAATTCCTATGGCACAGGGTCATATCCGCTTCCGCCCCATGGGTGGCATCTCGACAATCGTTTTATCGTAAGCCATAAACCTTTAAACGGGCCATGGCGGCGCAGCGCCTCTATGGCATATTCCGAACAGGTGGGGGTGAAACGGCATGAAGGGGGAAGCAATGGGGATATGCAAAGCCTGTAGAACCATACAGGCAGCTGCAACACAGCCGACAGGGCTTTCAGCAGAGGATTCATAATTATAATGCTCCCGGAAATATACGGCGCAGGATGCGTTGCATGGATTTTTCAATCCGGGCATAAGGTTCGAGGGTGTCGGCTATATATATGAAAGCGATGTCAATCGGTTTTTCGCTGTTGTCCGTATCTGCTATATGCCGGTTAAGCCGGTATGATTCGCGTATGCGCCTTCTCATTGCCACGCGGTCAACCGCATGGCGTAACCTTTTCTTAGGCACTGAGATAAGGAACTGCACCCGTTCGCGCTTGGCTGAGGATGCCGTCGTGGCGGTGTTTTCTCCCCACACGGCTCTCAGCGGATAGGCTAAAACCGAATTCCGTTGTCCGCTTTCGCGGTAATCGAACAGTTTGTCGATTGCAGTCTTGGAACAGAGCTTGTGCCGTTTGCCAAGGGAAAATGCTTTCATCGCTTTAGTGAACCGATGGTTGATGGTGATGCTGGTTCGGATGTAGCTTTGGCCGATTCTGCCGGTTGCCTTTGTCTTAGGGATTGTTTAAAAATCTTTTGGAAAAAATTCCAGACCCTCTCTTATGGCCGTGTTACTCCTGGTTCTCTTTCAGGAAGAGGTCGAGAGCACCGGTAATCGACGGGGATTTGGGGCTGGGCGCTGCCAGGTCGAGGCGTAATCCTGCATTTTCAACAGCCTTTGCGGTGGCGGCCCCGAAACATCCGATCTGTATGTCGCCTTGATTGAAATCAGGGAAGTTCTTAAGCAGGGAGTCTATCCCGGCAGGCGAGAAGAACAGCAGCATATCGTAGTCGAATGCTTCGTCGGGGGTGAAGTCGTTGCTGACCGTGCGATACATCACCGCCTTGGTGTAGTTGATTTTGGCCTTGTCGAGCATCTCGGCGTTATTGTCCTTATGCACGTCGCTGACAGCATAGAGGTATTTCTCCTTGTTGTGCTTGCTGAGCGACGGGATAAGGTCGTCGAGTTTGCCGGTGGTGCCGTGGAAAATCTTGCGTTTGCGGTATATTATATATTTCTGCAGGTAGAGGGCTATGGTTTCTGTCGTGCAGAAATATTTCATTGTATCGGGAATGCTCACACGCATCTCGTCGCACAGACGGAAAAAGTGGTCGATTGCCGTGCGGGCTGTGAAAATAATGGCGGTGAAATCGTTGATGTTGATTTTCTGCTGACGAAATTCACGGGCGCTGAGACCTTCCACTTTGATAAAGGGGCGGAACACGACCTCAACTCCATAGCGTTCCGCGATGTCGAAATATGGGGATTTCTCAGATGTCGGTTTGGGCTGTGAGACGAGAATTTTGTTAACTTTCATTGCACTTTTACACATATTTCTGATGCCGTAAGGCATAGAATTACAGGGGGTATTATTTCCAAGGTGCAAAGGTACAAAATAAAATAGAGCAACGAGGGAAAATTGATGTAAAAAATCCTAAAACCCTTTGAAATGTAGCATATTCGCGATGTCAGATAGAGCGCTGCAGCCGCTACAAGCATCCTGGGGGCCGTTTCAGGATAAAACAATGCGACAAGGGTGGGGATTGTCAGTGACAGGCCCAGCATTACCTGCGAGGCATTAAGGCCGCGCCGCCATAGGCTGGCACTTACGGAATCGGTGAACACATAGCCTACGGTGGCGCATGCGGCAAGCTGGAACAGGTAGTAGGCACCCCCCAGGGCCGTAAGCAGCCCTACGGTGGTGAGCATTTTGCCAGGGTCATGGATGGTTGCCGAGCCGAGCCACATGAACAGGAGCAATCCTTCCATAACGCATGTTACGAGCAGCAGGACTACGATTACACGGGTCTCGTTGGCGGTGTGTTCGTCAAACAGGTTGGCACGGCGTCGCACTGACAACAAGTCCTGCGGAAGGGTGCGGAACACCCGTCGCACATGTCCCATATTCAACCCTACAAGAGCTATGACCCCGACCAGGAGTGCCAGTATGCCTGAGTCGGCACCAGGGGTTACGGGGCGTTCCACCCCTTCCTTCCCCGATGTCCACGACGGTGCGTGCGAGGCATATGTCTCGCGGTCGGCAGCCGATGTCGGCGCCTCTTCTTCGTGGCAGGTGTTGAACGGGTTCTGTGTCACGGGGTGTTACCGGTGGCGGAATTCGTCGCGGATTGTGTCGGTTACGTTGATTATATAGTCGCCTGCTTTTTCGAGCGTGCTGATGATATCCATGTAATAGATGCCGCTCTGGTACTCGTAGTGGCGGTCGTTGATGTTTTCAACGTTGGTTGTGCGCAGCTGGTTGCGGAGGTTGTTGATTTCACGCTCGCGGTTGTAGGATGCTATGATGTCGCGTTCCTCCACGTTCTCTATGTCATTGAGGACTTTCAGCATGGATTCGACCGATTTCTCCACATAGCTGAACATGAGGTCGATATTGGCATAGATTTCCTCGTTGAAATGCACGTTGCCCTGTTGCTTGCGCAACAGGATTTTGCCTACGCCAAGCATAGAATCGGCTATGCTCTCGATTTCGGAGTCGATGCTGAGCATGGCCGCGATGCGGCGTTTTGATTCGTTGGAGAGGCGCCCTTCGGCACATCGGTTGAGGTAGTTGGCAATCTCAAGCTCCATGCGGTCGGAAATTTCCTCATATTTCTCAAGGCGGGAGTAGGTCTGGTTGAACTCGTCGCTTCCGGCTTTGGTGTGCACAAGGTCGCGTGCCATAGGCAGCATGCGGCCAACCCTTTCGGCAAACACATGAATCTCTTTCTCTGCCTGGCTGATGTTAAGTTCCGAGGCGCTGAGGATACCGGCCGATATGAATTTGAGCTGGAATTCGTCATCGCCCTGATGCTTGGCGGGCACGAGGAACTCAACGATTTTGACATAGACGTTCGTCAGCCATATCATGATGCTCAGGTTGATGAGGTTGAACACCGTGTGGAATATTGACAGGCCGAATGAAACACTGATCTGCATCTGGCTGATTGCAGTGCGGTGCCGGAGTACGTCGCCGGTATCGGTAGGGAGTGCTGAGGCGAACACGCTGTTATACATTTCGGGGTTGTCGGCCTGGAGGGTGTTTACATAACGGTAGAGCTCGCAAGGATCGCCTTGCCCGATTTCCTCGGTAATCCATGAATTTAACTCGACAAACGGGAAAAATACCGCAAGGGTCCAAACGGTGCCTAGCAGGTTGAACAGGAGGTGCCCCATAGCGGTGCGTTTGGCTGCCACGTTGCCGCTCATCGATGCCAGGAGAGGTGTAATGGTCGTGCCGATATTCGAACCTAGCACCAGGGCGCAGGCAAGGTCGAAGGTAATCCACCCTTTGCTGCACATGATAAGGGTGATGGCGAACATGGCTGCCGACGACTGGATTATCATGGTGACCAGCATCCCGACAAGGCAGAAAATCAGAACCGAGCCGAAGCCCATCGAAGCGTAATGCTGCAGGAAGGCGAACATTTCGGGATTGCTCTGCAAGTCAGGCACATATTTGCTGATCATGTCGAGTCCCATAAAGAGGAACGCAAAGCCGATGGTGAATTCGCCTAGCGACTTGGTGCGGCTCTTTTTCGAGAAAAGCAACGGGACTGCCAGGCCGATTAACGGTAGGGCGAAAGCCGAAATGTCGACTTTGAAACCGAACAGGGCGATGACCCAGGCGGTGAACGTCGTTCCGACGTTGGCACCCATAATCACGGCCATCGACTGGCCAAGGGTCATAAGCCCGGCATTTACGAAGCTCACCACCATCACCGTGGATGCCGACGAGCTTTGGATAAGGGCTGTTATGAAAAATCCGGTGACGGTGCCTGTGAAACGGTTACGCGTCATTGCCGACAGGATGTTGCGAAGCCGGTCGCCGGCGGCTTTCTGCAATCCCTCACTCATCACTTTCATTCCGTAAAGGAACAGGCCGACGGCTCCTAAAAGCCCTAAGAAATCGAGTATCGAATAATTCATTTGCAAGGCACCGTGAGGAGAAGGTTTGTTCGGCTCCCGGCTACCGCCCGCAAAGTTAACAAAGTTTCGTGAAACCTCCAATCACATGCCAGCCTGAAATGCTGTCAATATGGTTCTTTGCGTTGCAAATCAATGGCGGATGAACAGTATGTTTTAGGATGTTGGTGTGGGAATCTGTTCCCATATCAGACAAAAAAGTATTGATGAAACAGCCCTGGCTCGATATTGCCCCTCTCCAGCTGTAAAAGATATTCCTTGGCTGCCAGGCCGCCTCCATAGCCTGTCAGGGATTTGTTGCTCCCTATCACGCGGTGGCACGGCACGATAATCGAAATCGGGTTTGCTCCGTTGGCATTGGCCACGGCACGGACGGCATCCGGCATTCCCATTTTTGCTGCCATTTCACCATACGACATGGTGTGGCCATAATGGATGCATGGCAGTTCGTTCCACACTTTTTGTTGGAATGCGGTGCCTGCAAACAGCAATGGCACTGTGAAGTTGTGCCGTTCCCCGGCGAAATATTCGTCAAGTTGGGATGTGGCGGTTTCAATTACAGGGGATGACCCCTCCTTGAAGGTCGCGTTCAGGATGCGTCTCAGCCTGTTTTCTGTATTTGCATGCCGACGGCCTGCCTCCCAGTCGCACATACACAGCCTGCCGCCATACGAACCCATCACCAGCATTCCGCAAGGGGAGCTGTACCGCCTTACCGTGATGATATTGTTTGCCTTTGTCTTATTGTCTGCCTGCATGTGTAAAAAGCTATGTCGGCACAAAAATAATAATTTGAATCCATAAAAGATATACAAATCTGAAGGCTGCAACCGGTATCGTCAGTCGTAATTGATTCGTTTAACGGCATTTTATAATGTTTTTTGAATTGTTTTGAAACCATCGGTCTGCTACATCCGTTTTTACACATACAATCTCCGATTATAATGGTAGTCATTCATTGATTGCACTGCAATATTTCCTAACCGCTAAAAACTTTTTATTATGGAAACCAAAACCAAGAAGGAAGCCACTTCGAAAAAAGAGGATGCCAAATCAAAGGCAGAGACCCCGAAAAAAGATGTAACTGCGTCAAAGGCCGATAAAAAGGCTTCGGCAGACGACCAAAAGGACGGCACTGAATTCCGCGAGTTTTTCATTGACGAGTTGAAAGATATATTGTGGGCTGAAAAGGCCCTGCTGAAAGCTCTTCCCAAAATGCGGAAAGCGGCTACCGGCAAGGAACTGGCGGCATCGTTCGAATCGCATCTTTCGGAAACGGAAAATCAGATTTCTACGCTCGAACAGGTGTTCGATATGATGGGCGAGAAGCCCAAAACGAAAAAATGTGACGCCATGGAGGGGCTTCTTTCTGAGACTGAAAGCATAATTTCCGACACAGAAAAAGGTTCCGCAATCCGTGATGCCGGGCTGATTCTTGCCGCACAGAAAGTGGAACATTATGAGATTGCCACCTATGGCACTCTCGCGGCTTTTGCCGATGCTATGCAGGAAGCCAAAGTGGCCAAGCTGCTGCGTTCCATCCTGAGGGATGAGAAGAAGTCTGACAAAATGCTGACCATTCTTGCCCTTGAATCGGTTAACGAGGAAGCATCGGAGGAATAGCTGTTGCATAAGCAGGGTTTGACCCATCCCGGTCACCATACCACACCGCTGTCTTGCTCCGAAAAGACGTGGCTTTATAAACAGGTTACCTCCGAAATCCAGGCGATTTCGGAGGTAACCTGTATTTTGATGTTTTGTCCTGTGGCCCGGAGAAGCCGAGATTTGTCGTTGTAACTAATTGGTGCTCGGAATGTTGTAATGTCGTACTATCCGCTGTTCACGAATTGTACACGGCATTATTTCAATGTTCTTACCCATTATTCCATCAGGGCAATGCAAAATTAGTGTTTAACTGTTGAAAGAATTATAGCCATTCATCTTTCAACAGGAAATCAAATAAGCCTGTGAAATATATACCATTGTCATCGGTATAAGGCATTATCTCGTCGCCGACAACCACAATCTTCTTGAATGAATCGGAGATCTTCAGGAGAGATGCGAGTTCCTGCTCCCGCTTTTCCTCGGACGGTATCGAGTATGCGGACTGAATATAATACTTCCGGCTTCCCTTGTTAGCGATGAAGTCTATCTCACGCTGTGAATATGACATTTTACCGGCTTTCATTTCACGGCTTTCCACTATGCCCACATCTACAAGATAACCGATAACGCGCAGATGATTATATAGAACATTCTCCATTATATGCGTCGGCTCCTGCTGACGAAAATTCAACCTTGCGTTTCTAAGACCGATATCAATGCAGTAGTATTTCTTATTGGTTTCATAATAACGCCTGCCCTTGACATCGTATCTCTCCGCGCTTTCAAACAGGAAGGCATTTTCAAGATAGTCAATATAAGACGATACTGTTTTGGAATC
>ERZ777305.84-NODE-84-length-143441-cov-6.959961_pt1 | contig 143441 bp, 124 predicted proteins | sample MGYA00374965_ERZ777305 | MGnify/ENA primary metagenome ERZ777305 (study PRJEB29328, sample SAMD00013331) | mouse gut metagenome | study: EMG produced TPA metagenomics assembly of the Metagenome analysis of fecal microbiota from mouse which was promoted...
GAATATATTGAGGGATCCCATGGTCTTGGTGGTCATGGCGCCGATTGTAGTTTATCGAACTCACGTTAATTATGTTTAACCAGTTCTTGAATGTATTGAATATATTGGTGCCCGGTAAAACTTTTCAATGTATTTTTCGCCATTCTGTTTGCCGGATAGCTGATGTAACCGCTGTACAGGAGTACTGAAATCACAAGAAAATGGCATATATGACCTTTATATAGCCATTCTAACGAAGTTCATGCGCTTATATGTTGGTGGATGTTTCAAAAGTAAGGCGCGTTTTACCGGATAGCCAACTTGGCTTGCCCCAAAGAGGGCTTGTCCATGAACAAAACCAGAAGGAATAAGTGCTATGACATGTTTACCGGACACCAATAATTGGAATATGGTGAACAGCGACGGCACGAGAAACAGCAATGTCAATGTGCCCACTGTCATGCCGCCGATTATGCCTGTTGCAAGCGAGCGGCTGCCGTTGGCACCCACGCCATGAGCCGTCACCAGCGGAATAAGCCCGAACACAATAGACAAGCCGGTCATCATGATGGGGTGCAGACGAGCCTTTGCAACGCTGCATGCCACCTGTGACAATGTCACGCCTTCCGACCGCCGCCTGCCTGCATATTCGGTCAGCAGAATGGCGGTCTTGGAAAGCAGTCTGATAATCATAATCAGTCCGGTCTGCATGTAGAAGTTGTTCTCCAGCCCGAACAGCCATATGAAAACAGAAGCCCGCCTGCACAGATGGTACTGCGATGCAATGCGGGAGAGTAGGAGCCCGCCTTTTTTAGTTCCCCCGAGACACGGCAAAGAGTTTCTTTTTCCGGTAATCCGGAGAGAGAAACTCTCTTTTTTTTGTTTGGGATTGGGGATGATGGGAGGAAATTGATGGGAGAGATGGGAGATTTGTCACCATGCGAACCTGAAGCATCCGTATTGCCTTGCGCGACACCTTTTTCCAGATATGCAGCCGCTTTCTTTTATCCGATGCGACACCCTATCCGGAATAATAGATATATCCCAACTCCGTGTAGCCTTTCCGATGTGAGACGATCGGTTGCCGAGTGCGTCGCAATAGCTTGCGAAATGCCTTACAACGGGTATCCCGTTGCGGATAGCGGCAAGAATAGTCACGTCATACGATGCGGTAATGACGGTGTGTATCGCTGTCCGTATCGTATGTACAGACATATTTCGACTGAAAATAAAGTGTTAAATCCGTGATATAATATTTACACCTGCTTATTCGCCGGACTTCTCATTTGGAATGTTTGCCTTCTCGTTCGGGATGTTTGCCTCCTTGGTCACGTACCGCTGGTAGTATGCGATGAGCAGGGTGGTAAGCGGAAGGGCAATTATCAATCCGATAAATCCGAGCAACGCTCCCCATACGGATAGAGACAGGAGCAGTATGGCCGGATTGAGCCCCATGGCCTTACCCATTATTCTGGGAGTTAATATCATGTCTGTTATAAGCTGAATAATTCCGAACACAGCCAAGGCAGACAGTAATATCACCCAGAAGTTTGTTCCTGTGTCTGCCGCTTTGAGCAGTGAGAGGAATACGATGGGAATAAGAGCCAGAGAGTGTACGTATGGTATAAGGCTCATCACGCCTATCATTATTCCCATGCCTATAGCCATCGGGAAACCTATGATTGTAAATCCGATGCAGAAAAGCACTCCGATACATAGTGCCACAAGTCCCTGGCCTCTGATATAACTGTTCAGCTCACGTTCGGCGTCATCGATTAGGGCACGCCAGAACGGTCTGCTCTTCTTGGGAAATATCTTTATCAGCCCGGCTGCCAGTATCTCGTAGTCGAGCAATATGAAAAACATGTATAGCAGGGCTATCAATGATGCCACGATGCTTATGATAATATTTGCCGTCTGGCTTATCACAGCAAACAACTGAGGCATTATTTTTCGTGCTGTGTCGGGGAGATTGCTGTCTTTGAAGAATCTGTTTATATTGTCATGATTGTTTGATATCCAGTCTCTGGCGGCTATCGGGAAGTTGGGGATGTTTGTCACCTCATGCAGATATTTGTTTACCAGATAGCCCAATTTCTCAAACTGTTCCACCATCGACGGTATTATAAGATATGTTATGCCTCCGATTACCAGTAGCACCACAATCAGTGTTATCATTATAGACAGTACCCTGTTTTTGACGTGCATGCGGTATTGTACAAATCTTACAGCCGGATATAGCAGGTATGCGAGCAGCCAACCGATGAAGAAAGGCAGCAGAACGTTGCCCAGATAATTGGTTATATAGAGCAAGGCGGCGGCGAAAAGCATGCCAAGCATGAGCCGTACGAAGCGGTCGAAAGTAATGGTTTTGTCAAGCATTGTAGGTTACTCTATGTGATTATTCGCAATGGCTTTCTGATAACAGTCGCGGCATAACGGTTCGTATTCTTGCGTCTCGCCGAGCAATACTCTGCTGCTGTTCTCCACCGTGCGGTGACTTACGTATGCCAGCGCTCCGCATCTTACACAGATGGCGTGCACTTTTATCACTTCGTCGGCAATGGCGCATAGTGCCGGGATTGGGCCGAACGGTATTCCCTTATAGTCCATGTCAAGCCCGGCGATGATGACCCGCACACCCCTGTTGGCCAGTTCGTTGCATACTTCTGGCAGTCCGTTGTCGAAAAACTGTGCCTCATCTATTCCTATCACATCTATTTCCGAGGATAGAAGCAGAATTTGTGCCGAAGAATCTATCGGTGTCGATTTTATCGTATGCTTGTCGTGGCTGACCACTTGCTCATCGGAATATCTGGTGTCTATCGCCGGTTTGAATATCTCTACTTTTTGGCGTGCAAACATCGCACGTCTCATCCTCCGTATCAGTTCTTCTGTTTTGCCTGAAAACATCGAGCCGCACACCACTTCTATTCTTCCGGGGCGGTGTGTCTCCCCAGTCAAGTTTCCTGTCATTTGGTTGCAAAAATACAAATACGTTTTAAAAATTACAAAGAAACAGGGCATTTTTTTGGATATAGAGAATAATTACGTACATTTGCCAGTGATATGGGAACACTATATATCGTACCCACGCCGGTGGGAAATATGGAGGATATGACGTTCAGAGCGGTCAGAATCCTCAAAGAGGCCGACCTCGTGCTGGCAGAGGATACCCGCACGTCGGCCAAACTGTTGAAGCATTACGACATACAGAATCATCTGATGTCGCATCACAAGTTTAACGAGCACGGCACGTCGGCATCCGTTGTGTCCCGTTTGCAGGCCGGACAGACTGTCGCGCTTATCAGCGATGCCGGTACTCCGGGCATCAGCGATCCGGGTTTCTATCTCGTGCGGGAGGCAGTCCGTGCCGGTGTCGAGGTGCAGTGCCTGCCTGGTGCCACGGCGTTTGTGCCGGCTCTGGTGTCAAGCGGTTTGCCTTGCGACAGATTCGCCTTCGAAGGTTTTCTGCCGCAGAAGAAAGGCCGTCAGACAAAACTGGAATCGTTGAGAGATGAAAGTCGCACAATGATATTCTATGAATCGCCATACAGGCTGGTGAAAACTCTCGGCCAGTTGTCAGAGGTGTTTGGCGAGGAGCGTCAGGTTAGTGTTTGCCGTGAGATCTCAAAGGTGCATGAAGAGAGTGTGCGCGGTACGCTTGGCGAGTTGACAGCCCATTTCGAGGCCACCGAGCCGAGGGGAGAGATTGTCATCGTAGTGGCAGGAGTGTCGGAAAAAGAGAATAAAAAGCATAAAGTCAGAGAGCAAGAAAATTAGAAACATATATTAAGAAACATAAAAAATAATGAGTTATGAGAAAGTTATTATTTATATTAATGTGTTTGGTGGCCGTAGCGTCATGCAAGCAGGAGAGAGCAAACGCCGATCTTACGGCTGAACGTCAGCGCGATTCGTTGAATCAGATAATCGCTCAGCGAGACAATGAGATCAATGACATGATGGCTACTTTCAATGAGATAGAAGAAGGCTTCAAGGAGATTAACGAGGCCGAGCAACGTGTGAGCATAGCCAAGCAGGGCGAGGGAGCAAGCCGTGAGCAGCGTATCAGGGAGAATGTCCAGTTCATACAGTCGGCCATGGCGCAGAACAGAGAACTGATAAACAAACTTAAGCGTCAGTTGCGTGAGAGCGCTTTTCAGGGAGATCAGTTCAAGCGTACTATAGAAAATCTTACAAAACAGCTTGAAGAGAAAGACCAGCAGCTGACTCAGTTGCGTGCCGAACTGAGCGCAAAGGATATCCACATCGCCGAACTTGACGAGAAAATAACAGGTCTGAATACTGATGTCTCTTCACTGCAAGAGGAAAATACCCAGAAAGCGACCACAATCAGCACGCAGGATAAGCAGCTCAATACCGCATGGTTCGTGTTCGGAACGAAGAGTGAATTGAAGTCGCAGAAAATCCTTGTGGACGGAAAGGTGTTGCAGTCTAACTTCAACCGCGAGTATTTCACCAAGATAGATATCCGTGTCGACAAGGAGATAAAACTCTACTCCCGTTCCGCTAAGATGCTCACAGCCCATCCGGCAGGCAGCTATTCTTTGCAGCAGGATGCCGGCAAGCAGTATGTTCTTAGAATAACAGACCCGCAGAAGTTTTGGAGCACGAGCAAATATCTGGTTGTATTGGTAAAATAATAAGGGTTTATTAAATATTTAACCGGCTCTTTACGGCAGTCACTGACTCCGTAAAGAGCCGGTTTTTGCATACTGTAAATCCAACGCCGCTGCCATGTATGATGAAATTGACGGACAGTAAGCATATCTGTAGTGGTGTCTGTTAATTCCCAATATCCATTATATCAATCTTTATTAACAATCGGGGGGGTGATTTGTGAAATTATCTTTATCTTTGCAAAAACCAATACAGTATATATATATGAAGAAGTTGATTATCTTTTTAGCGGCATTTATGGCAGCAATGAATGCTTTTGCGCAAACAACCCAGACTCTTTCTTTTGTTACCAAGAAGAATGTCAACATGCGAGCCGCACCTTCTCCTCAGGGCAAGGTCGTTGGAAAAGCCGCCCAAGGCATGGTGTTTATCACGGAATCGTCGAAGAACGGTTGGACGTTAGTGAAAGATCCGCTTGGCAAGAGTGCTTATGTCAGTGCGTCGATGCTCGACAGGATACGTCCCGATGAGATGAAAATATATAAGGCCGCAGACCTGCTTATATCTCCGTCGGAGGTAGGTGGCGACGAACAGGACGCCCATTATGTTGACACCAAAAGTAATTCCGATTTCGAAACGACGGAGACATGGGCTTTTATCGGAGACAAGAGCGGTAAGAGCAGGAAAGTAAAGGCCGTCCATAAAGGCCGTGTGGTGTACAGTACCGGTCGCATCATGACATATGAAAACTATTACTCGGGAGAGCTTTGCGGCTGGTATATGCTGCTTACCAAAGAAACGGACCCGGATGGAAAGGTATTGGACAATCGCGAGACACCTATCATTGTCTATCCGGCATTTTCATCAAACCGTGGCGCCTTTGTTGACGGAGCATATTTTATGGACATTACCGACACAGACAACTGGGATTGACGACCGGTCTGCCGGCATGCCATTGCCGCCTTGATTATATTAACTACACTGTAAATAAACACATTGACACGTAAACATAATGGAATTAAAAGTATTAAACAAGTTAGAGAATGCGCTCTTTTCACGTTCGAATCCAAGCCATGTCCCGACTTCTGGAAGACTTGTTTTTCACGCTCTTATAGGCGGAGCGATAATAAGTCTTATAGTTTTTGTCCTTCAAATGACAAGTATCGGTAATGGCACTGTCGAGATAATAGCCGGCATACTGCTGGCCGGTCTGTTCGGTTATATGGGCTATAAGTGCCTGTCGGCAATAAAAGAGTTTCCCGGATGGGGCGGCAGGATAGGTTACGTAGTATACATGGCCGTGCTTACTTTCCTTTCGTTCTATCTCGCGATGATGCTCGTCATGGTGGCTCTGCTGGGTATCTTCCTTTACGTAATAGTGAAAGTGTTCTTCGGCGGTTCTAAGAAGGGCAAGTGGAAAGTAAGATACAGTGACGGGACCGAAGAGGAAGCTGAAGAAGTGGGAATCGGTATTTGTGGTGAAAAATACGTCAGTACAAAAGACGGCGTAGAGCATATAGTGCCCTGACTTTTCCTGTTGTTCCGATAGAAATCCTGTTTGTGTTTATCGGCCGCACTGCCGATAAACACAAACAGGATTGTAACATTGAGCTAATCCGTATCCAGTATCCTCACGTAGACTTGTTCCTGAACTGTATTGGTGATAGTCCCGTCTCTCTGCGAAACATCCTGCACATATATGAAGGATCTTCGAAGCCGAGCTTATTGGCTATATCTTTGACCGACATGTCAGTGTCGGTCAAATACGTTTTTATCTCAACTGTAAGTTGTTCGTTAATCATTGATTTCGGGGATACGCCGTAAATGTGGCGGCATACCTTATAAAGATAGCCCGTGGTGATGTTCATTTTGTCGGCGTAGAACTTTACGTTGCGTTTTGAGTGTACGTGTATCGAGAGCAGTAGCAGAAACCGTGACGTTATGGCCAATGCCCTGTTCTTGTCTATGTATTTCAGGTTCGGATAGAATTTTGACAGGCATGTGTCTATTGCGATGAACAGGTTGTAAGTGTTGTTGTTCACGAGTTGTGTGCGCAATGCGCCCGATACGTTATTCATTATCCACTCGTTTTGGTCTGTCCACTGTGTTATTAAGGCCTGTTGCGGCTTTGTCGGCCTCAGGATGGGTGTGCGGTGAAGAAACTCCCACAGCCCGAAGTTCGGTATTTTATAATACGCCGAGTCGAGCATGCCTTTCGACAGCGATATATATCGGGCATGGAAATCTTCCGATACGTCTTCTATCGAGAAGTATATATCGGATGTGAGTATCAGTATTTCTCCCTTGACGAACGGTCTTGTGTTTTCCTCGTTATGCCATGTGGATACAGGTTCTGGTCGCCGTAGTGAACATTGCGCTCGATTGGCACATGATATTCTCTTTGGACATGGGTGTCAAGGGAGCGGCCGTGGCTACGTCGGCAGCGTGTGTTTTCGGAGGATTGATGGCCCTGGCGTATTTCGTCCGGTTCTCGTATAAGTTGAGGTTCTACCGACTGAAACTCTCCGTCACGTCCTTGCTTCTCTCCATACGCAATGTCACTTATATCATGAAGATAGGATTTGCCACTTTCCTGACCGAGCTTGCCATGGGCGTGATGATGCTCACAGGCAATTATATGTTCATGTCTATGCTCAACGAAGAGGGCGTGGCCGCTTTCGCCGTGGCGTGCTATCTCTTCCCAATAGTATTCTCTATAAGCAACGCTGTCGCCCAGTCGGCCCAGCCGATAATAAGTTTTAATCACGGAGTGCGCAGTGATGCCCGTGTGGCCCGCACCCTCCGTGTATCCCTCTTCACGGCCGCTGTTTGCGGCACGGTCGTGTCGTTGTGCCTGTGGATAGGCGCTCCAGCCATAACCGCCTTGTTCCTCACCCCGTCCGAGGCGGCCTACGGGATAGCCTTGGCTGGGCTGCCGTTGTTCGCTTTGTGCGCTGTCTTTTTCTCGGTCAACATCGCTTTCATCAGATATTACCAGAGTGTAGAGCGTGCCATGGCATCCACCGTGTTCACGTCGCTCAGGGGCATGCTTCTGCTTGTGCCGAGTTTTGTGCTCCTGCCGCATGCACTCGGTGTCAGCGGGCTGTGGCTTGCCATTCCCACCGCCGAGTTCCTGACTTTAGTTTCGGTGTCTCTGTTCTATCTGCGGCAAATCAAAAGGTCAGCCGCATGACTTTTTTCAAGCATGAGCGTAGACGGATGTCGGAGGGGCGAGTGGTCTTTTTCGCCATGTCCGCCCGTTATTCCGCCGCCGGATGCAATATGGACGCCGTTTGTCCGTTATATAAACATGAATATAGAAGCAGTCCGTGATTACTGTCTTACGAAGAAAGGATGCGAGGAGTCTTTTCCGTTCGACGACAAAACCCTTGTCTTCAAGGTCATGGGCAAGATGTTTGCCGTGTTGTGCCTTGATAACCCCGACCTCGTGATAGTGAAGTGTGACCCGGAGCGGGCCATCGAGTTGCGGGAGAGATATTCGGCCGTTGAGCCGGCTTTTCACTTCAACAAGAAGTATTGGAACCAGATATATTTCAATGCCGATGCCTGCGACCGGCTCATATACGAATCTATCGACCACTCGCTTGATGAGGTGGTCAGGAAGTTCACCAAAAAGATGAAAGACGAGTATGCCGCCATGTGACAGGCATCCGTTTGCCATTGGTCTAAAAGTCGGGCGTTTTCATTCGTCTGTAATGTGCATATACAGTGCGTTTCGGGTTGTCCGCAAGGGTAAATCGGAATGCGCTTTTCCCCTTAAATAATTGATACTCAACACTATGTAATAGCGTGATAAATACTCTTTTTCTATATTTTTCTTGGTTGTTCGGATTTTTTTTCGTAATTTTGCACCCGATAACAGAACAAGTATTGTTTTTGTCTCGCGGTGAGACGTTTATACTTGTAGTAAGTAAATAGGAGCCAGGCATGGCATTGATAGTGTTTGATTAGTGTCATGCCGAGGATATTTTAATGATGTCCAGTTCCATAAAATCATTTATGATGAGTATTTTTAATAAAATCGTATGTTTAGTTTTAATTTCAATTTTATCGAATCCAACTCCGGTCTTTGCCGGAAATAACTCTGCTGCATCATCAGCCTCATTTGACTGGAATCCGGTTATCGATGCCATAATAATGGTCGAGAGCGAGGGAAACCCAAGGGCGGTAAGCGGCAATTCGGTCGGCGTGATGCAGATTACACCTATTCTTGTGCGTGAGTGCAACAACATCTTGAAGGGCAGGAAAAGCAAGAAAAGGTATACGCTGAAAGACCGTTTCAGCGTGGATAAGTCTAAGGAGATGTTTCTTCTGATACAGTCTCGGCACAACACCGCAAACAATGTGGAGCGTGCCATCCGTTCGTGGAACGGCGGCATGCGTTACAGCGTGAAACGCACACAGCGTTATTACAACAAGGTGATGGCGAAGATGAAAAAGCGCGGCTCCTGAGCCGTGTCTCTTACGGCGATAAGTCAATGCAAACTGATAGTCATGGCGGCGGGCGACAGTCCGGCGCCGTTCTTTTTTTCAGTCGGTTTTATTCCGTGGTGTATCGTGAAGTGTATCGTGGCAAAATTTGCTTTGCGCCGCTTTTTGACATATCTTTGTGGCAGATAACCCTTGATTAAACATTAGTATTTATGATAAAAGTTTACAAAGCGACATCATTGTGCCATACCTTAATACGCTTCCGGTGCATAAATATACATCATTTCGTGACATTGTTTTTTGATAAAAGGAGATTTTGCGTCTCCTGACACATATTTGTTTATATATCCGTGTCTGCATTTTCGTATTTCCGTGCAGGCGTAAAAGGCTTCCGGCGTTCTGCGCTTGAAGCCTTTTATGTTTTGTCCAAGACGGCTTTTGGGCCTGTATTCGGCTATCGGTTGTCTTGCGTTTAGCCGCTAAACGCAAGACAACGGGTATCCCGTTGCAATCCAACCAGTATCCGAATGCAGAGCGACGGGATACCCGTTGTGAAAAGTTGGCGTTTGGGTTTTATTACAATGTCTTTACTGTCAAAAAACAAAGGATTTTTCCGGTTTTTAATTTGCTTTTTGCATTAATATGCATTTCTTGCGGATTATGTCGTGTGTGATATTTTTATTACAAACTGAAGATCTCTTCCACTCTTCTTTAAGGTGCCCCCGCGTCTGTGGCAGATATAACCCGGCAATATTTTTTTCAGTCGGCGTTTTGCCATGTTTGCCACCCGGTATTATAAAAATATGATAAAATACTGATTAATGTTTAAAAGAGTGTCGTAAACTCGGTATTTAGCATTATTTTTGTAGAATGATAAATGTGGGGAAGGTCCCGCTCAAATTTAACGAAAAAGAATTATTATGACAACAGTAATTATTATTTTAGTGGTAGTGGCGGTTATCGCCATCTGGTGTATCGGAATCTACAACAACCTCGTGAAGTTGAGAAACAACCGTGAAAACGCTTTTGCCAATATCGATGTTCAGCTCAAACAGCGTCATGATCTCATTCCACAGCTTGTGTCTACGGTGAAAGGTTATGCCTCGCACGAGAAAGAACTGCTCGTAAGGGTGACCGAGGCCCGGACGGCAGCAATGGGCGCCTCAGGCATCAACGACAAGATAAAGGCTGAAAACGCGTTGAGCAACGCTCTCTCGGGGCTGCGAGTGTCTCTCGAAGCATATCCCGACCTGAAAGCCAACCAGAACTTCCTCCAGTTGCAAGGCGAGATCTCCGATATAGAGAACAAGCTCGCCGCGTCCCGTCGTTTCTTTAATTCCACCACACGCGAGCTTAACAATGCCGTGCAGACATTCCCGTCCAATATCTTCGCAGGCATGTTCGGTTTCCACCGTGAGCCGATGTTCGAGATTCCCCAGGCCGACCGCGCCACCCTCGACAAGGTGCCGGAGATTAAATTTTAAGCCATGAAGTATGTAGGAATGCAGACCCAGATAAGGCATAACAACATGATGAGCATGTTGTTGCTGCTGTCGTTTCCGGCCATTCTGCTCGGCACGGTCTGGGTGTTTCTCGTTCTGGTCAATTATTTCGGCACTTACTATTACGACGAGTACGGACGGATGGTAAATGTGTTCGATGCCGAAGTGGTGAACAGCCATTTCGTGGGCACCATACCATACGTTGTCATAGGTGTGGGCGTATGGTTCCTGATTGCCTATTTCTCTAACACGGCCATGATAAAGAGCGCCACCGGTGCTCGTACGCTCGAGCGCAGGGAAAATCCCCGGGTATATAATATTGTGGAGAACCTGTGCATGTCGTGTGGCATGGACATGCCGAAGATTAACGTGATTGACGACCCGCAGCTCAACGCTTTTGCGAGCGGTATCGACCGCAAGAGCTACACGGTGACCGTCACCACGGGATTGTTGTCTCTGCTTGACGACGACGAGTTGTCGGGGGTGATAGCCCATGAGCTTACGCACATCCGTAACCGTGACACACGCCTGCTGGTCATCAGCATCATTTTCGTGGGAATAATCTCGGCGATAATGGGTATGACGGTACGCATGATGTACCATGTGATGTGGTTTGGCGGCGGCAGCAACCGCGACGGTGAGAAGGGCAACGGCCTCTCGATGCTGGTAATCATGCTCGTGGGACTCGTTTGCAGTGCCGTGGCATATTTCTTCACGCTGCTCACCCGCTTCGCAATCTCTCGCAAGCGTGAGTATATGGCCGATGCCGGTGGAGCCGAACTGTGCGGCAATCCGCTCGCCCTGGCTTCAGCGTTGCGCAAGATTTCAGGCGATCCGGGTCTGCGTAATGTAGGTCGCGACGACATTGCCCAGATGTATATCATCCACCCGAAAAACTTCTCGCAGGGCATGATGAGCATGGTGAACTCGCTTTTCAGCACTCATCCGAGCACAGAGAGCAGAATAAGGATACTCGAACAGTTCTGACGATGGACATCCGATTTTTAATATCAGCATGCGCATGCCTCATGGCTGCGCATGTTTTCGCTCAGAAGGTGGCTTACCGTCCTACCCGCCACTATGGCGAGCGGGTGGACATGTTTGCGTCGCTGCCTGCGGTAGACTCCACCGCCACGGTGATGCTGGGCAACAGTCTTACCGAGTATGGCGGCGATTGGGGCAGGATGTTGCGTGCCGATAATGTTGTAAACCGCGGCATTGCTGGCGACGATGCCATGGGCATTGCCCATCGCCTGTGCCAGATCTTGCCGGGGAAACCGCGCCGCATATTCCTCATGGTGGGTATCAATGATCTCAGTCACGGTATCACTGCCGCTCAGACAGCGTCGCTCGTCTGCCGGTTGATAGACCGTATACGCCGCGACGCTCCCGATACCGAGCTGTATGTGCAGAGCGTCCTGCCGATAAACGAGAGCACGGGGCGGTGGAAACGTCTGGCGGGACGCACAGGCGATATACCCGAGATAAACCGCCTGCTCAATATTCACTGCTCGAAGCTCGGCATAGTTTATGTGGACCTGTATCCAAAGTTTGTCAGGCGTGGCACCAATGTATTGCGCCGCGAGCTTACTTCCGACGGGCTTCATCTGTCGCCGCAAGGATATAAGTTGTGGGCTTTCGAGCTGAGAAAGTATATGTGAGGATGTGGCCGGCATGAATGTATGCGATGTTGCCGCATGGATGATAGCCTGTAAAACTGTCGGTTGTCTTTGAATTTGATATTTTTATCGGTAAAAATATTACGATTTGTTTGTTGTTTTGAGTATAAATCGTTAACTTTGCAACGAAATAAAAAGAAGAAACATCATGGTTAAGTCAAATCTTCTACACATTATTAATATTATCATTCGACTTAAACAACCGGTCGGAAGTGAAAAGGTGTGTATGTAGACGAGCCGTAATAACGATATGGAGCCTTTCTCACTTCTGATGTGGGAAAGGTTCTTTTTTTAGTTCTCATGACGGTATCGTATTCACGATGTAGGATAGTTGGGGAGCCTGGCATAACGGACTGGATGTTCTTAAGTGATAAAAAGAAAAAGAGATATGAGCGACAGACTATTTATTTTTGACACAACGCTGCGCGATGGCGAGCAAGTGCCGGGATGCCAGTTGAACACGGTAGAGAAAATTCAGGTTGCCAGGCAGCTTGAACAATTGGGAGTGGATGTGATAGAGGCCGGTTTCCCGGTATCGAGTCCGGGTGATTTCAATTCGGTGATAGAAATATCGAAAGCCGTGACGTGGCCCACAATCTGTGCGCTGACCCGTGCGGTGGAGCGCGACATAGAAGTGGCGGCAGAGTCTTTGAAGTATGCCAAGCACAAGCGGATACATACTGGAATAGGCACGAGCGACTCCCATATACGCTATAAGTTCAACAGCAACCGCGAGGAGATAATAGAACGTGCCGTGGCAGCGGTGAAATACGCCCGCCGCTATGTGGACGACGTGGAGTTTTATGCCGAGGATGCCGGCCGTACTGATAACGAGTATCTCGCAAGGGTGGTGGAGGCTGTGATAAAAGCCGGAGCCACGGTTGTTAATATTCCCGATACCACCGGCTACTGTCTGCCCGCCGAGTATGGCGATAAGATAAAATACCTCATGGAGCATGTCGACGGAATAGACAGGGCTATAATCTCGACACACTGCCATAACGATCTTGGCATGGCTACGGCAAACACGCTCAGCGGTGTGCTCAACGGCGCAAGGCAGGTGGAAGTGACGATCAACGGTATCGGAGAGCGGGCCGGAAACACGTCGCTCGAAGAGATTGCCATGATATTGAAGTGCCACAAGCATATCGACATAGACACGAACATCAACACAAACAAGATATATCCGACAAGCCGCATGGTGTCGAGCCTGATGAACATGCCCGTGCAGCCCAACAAAGCCATTGTCGGCCGAAACGCTTTCGCGCATTCCAGCGGTATCCATCAGGACGGTGTTTTAAAGAACGTGGAGACATACGAGATAATGAATCCCAAGGATGTGGGACTTGACGACAACTCGATCGTTCTCACGGCGCGTTCGGGGCGCGCCGCGTTGAAATACCGTCTCGGTGTGCTCGGCGTGAATGTGGACAATGAGGAGACGGTGGATAAGATTTACCAGAAGTTCCTCCGGTTGGCCGACCAGAAGAAGGAGGTGAACGATGACGACATACTGATGCTTGCGGGCGCCGATACCGCTGACGCTCATGCCGTGAAACTCGACTTCCTTCAAGTCACCACAGGCAAGGGGGTGAAAAGTGTGGCGAGCATAGGTCTCGATATTTCTGGGCAGAAATTTGAGGAGGCTTCGAGCGGTAACGGCCCTGTGGACGCGGCTATCAGGGCTTTGAAGAAAATCATACGCCGCGAGATGTCGCTCAAAGAGTTTACCATCCAGGCCATCAGCAAAGGCTCTGACGATGTGGGCAAGGTTCACATGCAGGTGGAATATAACGGCAGCATATATTACGGTTTCGGGGCAAATACGGATATAGTGACGGCTTCGGTCGAGGCTTATATCGACTGTATCAATAAGTTTAAGTAGTAAGGAGATGAGTGGTAAGTGGAAATGTAATATAAAGCAGTAATAATATAAGATGAACACATTATTTGATAAGATTTGGGACAAGCACGTGGTGCAGATGGTGGAAGACGGCCCCACGCAACTTTATATCGACAGGCTGTACTGTCATGAGGTGACTTCGCCTCAGGCTTTTGAAGGCATGCGCCGCCGCGGGCTAAAATGTTTTCGCCCGGCGCAGATATACTGCATGCCCGACCATAACACGCCGACGCACGACCAGGACAAGCCTATAGAAGACCCGGTATCTAAAAAACAGGTTGACACGCTGGCGGCAAATGCGGCAGAGTTCGGGCTGACACACTACGGAATGATGTCGCCCGATAACGGTATCATCCATGTGGTGGGACCGGAAAAGGGATTGTCGCTGCCCGGCATGACCATTGTCTGTGGCGACTCGCACACTTCGACGCATGGCGCTATGGGTGCCGTGGCGTTCGGCATCGGTACGAGCGAGGTGGAAATGGTTATGGCATCCCAGTGCATATTGCAGCAGAAACCGAAGTCGATGCGCATCAATATAGAGGGAACGCTCGGCAAGGGAGTCACGGCCAAGGATGTGGCTCTCTATCTGATGGCACGTCTCACAACATCGGGCGCTACGGGATATTTTATCGAATATGCGGGCAGTGTGGTAAGAGACATGACAATGGAAGGTCGTCTCACGCTCTGCAACCTCTCTATCGAGATGGGTGCCCGTGGCGGATTTATCGCCCCCGACGCCACAACCTTCGAGTATATCAAAGGACGTCAGTATGCCCCGGCAGGCGAAGAGTGGGACAAGGCGGTGGAATACTGGAAGACATTGAAGAGTGGCGACGATGCCGTGTTCGACAGGGAACTGACTTTCAATGCCGCTGACATAGAGCCGATGGTGACTTACGGCACCAACCCCGGTATGGGAATGGGCATCACCGAGGCTATACCCACGCTTGATGAGATAGACGAGGCCGGTAAGGCTTCGTTCTCGAAATCGCTCGATTACATGGGATTTGCTCCCGGAGAGAAACTTGTCGGGCACAAGATTGACTATGTGTTCCTCGGAGCATGCACCAACGGACGTATCGAAGATTTCCGTGCTTTCGCGTCTGTCGTGCGTGGACGACATAAGGCCGAGGGTGTCACGGCATGGCTCGTGCCGGGTTCTTGGGCTGTGGATAAGCAGATACGGGAGGAGGGGCTTGATGCCGTTCTTGCCGCGTCGGGGTTTGAAATCCGCCAGCCTGGATGCTCGGCATGTCTCGCCATGAACGACGATAAGATACCGGCGGGCAAATATTCCGTGTCTACGAGCAACCGTAACTTCGAGGGACGTCAGGGGCCCGGCGCAAGAACTATACTCGCCTCGCCGCTCGTGGCGGCGGCAGCGGCGGTGACAGGAGAAATAACAGACCCACGAACACTAATGTAAGAACAGGCAATGAAACAGAAATTTGACATCATAACAAGCACATGCGTGCCGCTTCCGCTTGAAAATGTGGATACAGACCAGATAATACCGGCACGCTTTCTCAAAGCGACTGATAAGGAAGGATTTGGAGAAAACCTCTTCCGTGACTGGCGATATGACAAAGACGGGTCGCCAAAGGCCGATTTCGTGCTGAACAATCCGCTTTACGGCGGTTGTATACTCGTGGCCGGCAAGAATTTCGGTTCGGGCTCGAGCCGTGAGCATGCGGCATGGGCTATTGCGGGATATGGTTTCCGGGTGGTGATAAGCAGTTTCTTCGCAGATATTCATAAGAACAACGAACTGAACAATTTCGTGCTTCCTGTGGTTGTCTCTGAGTCGTTTCTCGAAGAGCTTTTCGACTCTATAAGCACCGATCCGAAAACGGAAGTGGAAGTGAACCTGCCTCTGCAAACAGTCACCAACAAATCGACGGGCAGGAGAGAGACGTTTGAGATAAACGGATATAAGAAGCATTGCCTGATGAACGGGCTTGACGATATCGACTATCTCATACAGAACAAGGATAGAATCGAGGGATGGGAAAAGCGCAACAAGTGAACAGACGGCGGGGGATACAGCCGTTTATCGAGATAATGGACTGTACGCTTCGTGACGGTGAGCAGACCAGCGGCGTGTCTTTTCTTCCGCATGAGAAACTTGTCATTGCCCGTATGCTGCTCAAAGACATCAACGTGGATCGCATAGAGGTGGCATCAGCGCGTGTTTCAGAGGGCGAAAAGGAGGCTGTGAAGATGATTTGCCGCTATGCCAAGCAGATAGGCATGATAGAACGGGTGGAGGTCCTGGGCTTTGTGGACGGCAAACTGTCTATCGACTGGATTGCCGACTGCGGCGGAAAGGTTATCAACCTGCTTGCCAAAGGGTCGCTGCGCCACTGTACGCATCAGCTCCATAAAACGCCCGAAGAGCATATCGACGAGATAAAACGCTCGATAGATTATGCCTCAAGCCGGGGCATCAGTGTAAATTTGTATCTCGAAGACTGGAGCAACGGCATGAAATCGTCGCCCGAGTATGTATATATGATGATGGACGCGCTGCGGGACACGGCCATAAAGCGGTTCATGTTGCCGGATACTCTCGGCATAATGAATCCTTTGCAGGTCATTGAGTTTTTCAGGAAGATGCTGAAGCGTTATCCCGAAAAGCACTTCGATTTCCATGCGCACAATGATTATGACCTTGCGGTGAGCAACTCGCTCGCTGCCGTTCTCAGTGGTGCAAGGGGCTTGCATGTCACGGTCAACGGGCTTGGCGAGCGCTGCGGAAACGCCCCGATGTCGAGTGTCCAGGTGATATTGAAAGACCAGTTTCAGGCAAAGACAAGCATCAATGAGGGTAAACTGAATGATATAAGCCGCTTGGTTGAAGGCTATTCAGGTATTGCGGTGGCTCCGAATCAGCCTATTGTCGGTGAGAATGTGTTTACGCAGGTGGCCGGAGTGCATGCCGACGGTGACAACAAGAGCAATCTTTACTGCAATGATCTTGTGCCGGAGCGTTTCGGGCGGAAGAGGGAATATGCCTTGGGAAAGACCAGCGGGAACGCCAATATCGAGCGGAACCTGCAGGAACTCGGTCTTGAGCTGACCGACGAGCAGACCCGTAAGGTGACGAGGAGGATAACTGAACTTGGCGACCGTAAGGAGATTGTGACACGTGAAGACCTGCCTTTCATTGTAAGCGATGTGCTGAAGCATACTACCCCTGAGGACAAGGTCAAGCTTGTGAGCTACATGGTGTCATCGGCATACGGCTTGAAGCCCATCGCCTGCGTGAAAGTGGAGATAGACGGCAGGCAGTATGAGCGGGAATCGACCGGCGACGGACAGTATGACGCATTCGTGAAGGCTTTGCGCAAGATATATAAGGATGCCCTTGACAGGACATTCCCTATATTGGCAAACTATGCCGTCACCATTCCACCGGGAGGACGGACCGACGCTCTCGTGCAGACGGTCATCACATGGCGTAGCGGAGAGAAGATTTTTCGCACGCGCGGACTTGACGCCGACCAGACGGAAGCGGCCATCAAGGCGACAATAAAGATGCTCAACATGATAGAGGAGGATGGCAATTGATGTAAATGCAGATGTCATCTATTCGGGCTTTTACTGATTAATGAGTGCTGTTTATGCGGATAACCGATATTTTATAAGCAACCAATATCAAAAATAGCGGTAAAGCCGGATATTACTTACAGTGAGAATGGATACATATCCGATAGGAATAAATACAAAAAACAACGATATTATGAAATTGAAGATAGCGGTTTTGCCCGGAGACGGAATCGGGCCTGAGATAATGAAGCAAGGCGTGGCGGTGATGGATGCCATCGCTTGTAAGTTCGGACATGAGGTAGAGTATGAAGAGGCTATATGCGGTGCGCATGCGATAGATGAGGTCGGTGACCCGTTCCCCGAAGATACATACCGCGTTTGCCGTGATGCCGATGCCGTGTTGTTCGCAGCTGTCGGCGATACTAAGTTCGACAATGACCCCACGGCCAAGGTGCGCCCCGAGCAGGGATTGCTTGCCATGCGAAAGAAACTCGGTCTTTTTGCCAATATCCGTCCTGTGCAGACGTTCAAGTGCCTTGTGCATAAGTCTCCGTTAAAGCCGGAATTGGTTGAAGGGGCTGATTTTATTTGCATCCGTGAACTTACCGGCGGAATGTATTTCGGTGAGAAATATCAGGACAACGACAAGGCGTACGACACCAACTATTATACTCGTCCCGAGATAGAACGCATCCTTAAAGTGGGTTTTGAATATGCCCGGCGTCGTAATCGCCACCTTACTGTTGTCGACAAGGCCAATGTTCTTGCTTCAAGCCGTCTTTGGCGACAAATAGCCAAGGAGATGGAGCCGCAGTATCCTGATGTGGATGTAGACTATATGTTTGTCGATAACGCATCTATGCGAATGATAGCTGAGCCTAAGTTCTTTGATGTCATGGTCACAGAGAATACTTTTGGCGATATACTTACAGACGAGGGGAGCTGCATTTCCGGTTCAATGGGACTGTTGCCGTCGGCCTCTACCGGTGAGAGCACGCCGGTGTTCGAGCCTGTCCACGGCTCGTGGCCGCAAGCCAAGGGGCGGAATATAGCCAATCCGCTGGCTCAGATACTTTCCGTCGCCATGCTTCTTGAATACTTCGACCTTAAAGAGGAGGGCGCGTTGGTGCGCCGTGCCGTCGACGCGTCGCTCGACGCCAATGTGCGCACTCCGGAAATACAGGTTGATGGCGGGGCCGAATATGGCACGAGTGATGTCGGTGCATGGATTGCAGACTATATAACCAAAGCCTGACGTGCGTAGAATATTTGTTATTATTACAGTGTTGTTGCCGCTGTCGCTGTCTGTCTGCGGACAGACAGCCGGCCGGTGGCGGGACTCACTGTCTGTGATTAACAGGCAAATAGCCTCATATCCGTATTCATCGGACCTGCATTTGCGTAAGGCTGCTATAAACATAGAGCTGCAACAATGGGAATATGCCGTCGACGAATACGGCACGGTGCTTTCCCATGAACCGGACAATCTTGCCGCCTTGTTTTACCGTGCTTACGCAAACACACACTTGCGGCATTACGATCTTGCCAGGAATGACTATGAGGCTTTTCTTAAATTGGCTCCCGTGAATATGGAGGCTCGTCTCGGACTTGCTCATGTACTGGTTAAAATGAAGCGCAGTGCCGATGCGATGGACCAGATGAACAGGCTTGTCGAGCTTCATCCCGACAGCGCCGTGGTATACGCCGCCCGTGCCGGTTTCGAGTCGGAGAGCCGTGCTTACGATGCCGCTCTGTATGATTGGGACGCGGCCCTGCGCCTTGCTCCCGGCAATACCGATTATATCATATCACGTGCCGATGTGCTTTTGCGGCTTGGCAAGAAAGCCGAAGCCCGCCGTGCTCTCGACGATGCGGTGAGAAAGGGCGTGGCACGTGGCGCTCTTCGCGAGTGGTACAGGCGTTGCAAATAGTGCATCCGGGATAGGTCCCAATGCTTTTTTCTGTGAAAGTACAACGTGGGGAAACAGACATCACCACGAAATATAAGATTGGTTCAAATGCTATCCAGCGAAAGTACAACGTGAAATAAGTTATATTTACAAGCAATATAATTTATTTCACGTTATCCCAATGGCTCCGTTATGTCTTGACTGTGCCTGGATATGCTCGTCAGGCCGCCAATCAGGCGCGGCTGCTTTTCTTCGGTCACTCCATGCTTACAATCTCGATGTCGGCATGTTCGTTCAATATGCCGTTCATCCAACTGTCATATACTACTCTTTTCACTTTCAGCTCGATCGTTATGCAGTACTTCTTCTCATTGGCACTGCCTTTTTCTTTTATGTTGTATGTATATAGTTCCACACATTCCTTCTTGATTAGGGCGGTCACTTCTTTAAGGTTTTCCTTTGAAGAAGATTGCAGGGTGATTGACATGTTCCTCGTCCCCAGGCGTCGCATGATGACGTTCAGAACCTCAAGACACAGCAGAACGAGAGCCGTAGTGGCAAAGGCGAGTGTATAAAGCCCCGCTCCGCATGTCAGTCCGATAGCCGATGTGACCCATAGTCCGGCAGCCGTGGTGAGCCCGCGGATCACGTTTCTTTGGAATATAATCAGTCCGGCACCTATAAATCCGATGCCCGTCACCACTTGCGACGCTATTCGCGACGGGTCGAGCGATGCCGTCCTGTCGAGGTTCAGTGATGTGTCGAATCCGAATTGCGACAAAATCATGAACAGCGCGCTGCCCAAAGCCACAAGGAAATGGGTCCTGAAGCCGGCGTCTTTCGCTCTGTATTCCCTTTCAAGGCCTATCAGTCCGCCAAGTATGGCGGCTATGAAGATACGTAAAAAAAACTCGAACGTCATATTATTCTTTTCCTACAAACTTGTTATATCCGAAATAAAGCAGGGCGTAGATGGTCACGGCAGAAACCCAGCCGGCGAAAACGTCTATCGCATAGTGCGCGTATATATATACGGTAGACAGGCACAGCAGTATGTACAGCGGCAGGATGCAGTAGAACATCCGGCGATTGCGGCTGTCCCATGCCAGTATCATGAGTATTGTCGTCACTCCTACATGACTGCTTGGGAATGCCGCCGTGGGGCGTTCGCCGGCGTTGTGCGCGTCTACCACCATCTGATAGAACATACCGTCGGTGTATCCCGGTGTGGCGAGTGCCTCCTGGTTTGCGGCGAAGAAACTGCCGACATCGGGAAACACACCGTGTGCTATCTGATCGAGTCCTACGGCGTTGTAGTAGTATTGCGGACCGGCTACCGGCAGTATTATGTATATGATGTAGTAGATGAAGAACGAGCCGAGTATTATGAACGACGCTCTGGCAAACTGATTGTATCGCCGCACGAAATAAAACATTGTCACTACGGCTATCAGCGGGTAGTAGCTTGCATACCCGAGACACATCAGCTCGCTGAACACACCGTTGCTGAACACTTGAGAGAATAGCAGTGCGGGCTGGCATCCGAACAGGTACTGCTCGTATGCGGCGAACAGATGGTCGAGATTGGGAAACATGCGGTTGAACTCATACGTGTCGGGATACCACCATGAGAGCAGTGCCATCTGCACTATTATGCGGCATAGCCTGGTCATTCGGCACGGTATCATCCTGTATACGCCCCATAGCGCAATCGTGATGGCAAATATTCTGACACGTCCCCATAGCATGGATTCGGGGTTGGTGAGCTTCGTGTATGTGAAGAACATCAGCAATAGTGTTATCACAAGATATGCCATTGCTGCCCATTCAGCCGCGAGAAGTCCTTTCTTCGGCTTTTTCTCTATTTTGAAAAGATTGTTCATTTTGTTTGGTTGTGGGTGGAAAAGTGCAGTGTCGTGAGTGAGGGTGTTGGCTGTCAGGTATCAGAGCCATCCGTTTTCCTTATACCATTTCACGGCTTCGGTCACTCCACGGTCAAGGTCGTACTCCGGTTTGTAACCCAGTTCTTCTTTTGCCGGAGTGATGTCGCAGCGCCAGTTGCGCTGTCTCATTATGTTGTACTTGTCGTTGTTCAGTGCCGTCACCTTCCCTCTCAGCCTCCCGGCATATTCTCCGATCCATGTCACTATGCGCAGTATCCATATCGGAGCCTTTATCCGAAGTACCCACGGGTTGCCCAGTTCGCGGCAAAGCAGGTCGCTGAACGTTCGCGATTGGTATGTGTTTCCGTCGCTGAGAATGTATTTGGAGCCGTTTTTCCCTTTGGCTATGGCCTTGAATACTGCCTGCACAAGGTCTTTGACGTAAATGAATGTCAGGTGTTGGGGGCGGTAGCCGACAGAGAAGTCTGTATGTCCCTTTATGCTTTTTGCCATCATGAAATAGTCTGTCTCTCTCGGGCCGTATACTCCGGTCGGCCTTAGCGTGACGCATGGAAAATCTTCCAGCGAGTCGAGAAACTTCTCTGCTTCCAGTTTGCTCTGCGCATAGAGCGTGTCGGGCACCGGTGTGTCGGTGATTTTTATGTCCTCGTCGGGGCGCGAGTCTTTCACCGGCCCATATACGCTGAGGCTGCTTATGAACACAAACATTCTCAACTGCGGCTGTGTCTGTCGTATGGCGAGTGCCAGATTGCGAGTGCCGTAGTAGTTCACACGGTTGAAATCGCTTGCCCGCAGGCATTTGGTGGCTCCTGCCGCATGTACCACATAGTCGAGTTCGAGTCCGGTCAGTTGTCCGGCAAGTTCTGCCGGGCTGTCAAGATTAAGTTCTATGAAGTTTATCCTGTTGTCGGTAAGATACTTCTTGCTGCTCGTCTTTCGCATGGCGGCCCACACGTTCATGCCGCGTCTCAGTGCTTCCTCGACCACAAAACTGCCGATAAAACCGCTTGCGCCTGTGATTAGAATGTTCATTATATATAGCTATTTGGTTGCAAAGATACTATTTTAAAATAAATTATTACTCTAAATGCCTGAAATAGGGATTAATTTTGTTTCTTTGCAGGGAACGGAGGACTAAGGAATAATAAAAAACATAATGACCATGGGAAAGAAAAAAGGTGGAAAGCGAATGACTAAAAAACAACTGTGCGAGGCTCTGCAAGAGTTTTTCATGAACAGTCCGGAAAAGACATTCAGCTTCAAGTACATATTTAAAGAACTCAAACTTAACACCCATCCGCTCAAGATGCTTGCCATCGACCTGATGGAAGAGATGGCGTGGGATGATTTTCTCACCAAGGTGAGCGAGAACTCATACCGTCTGAACACAAAGACACAGGTGCAGGAGGGACGTTTCCGCCGTAAGGCGAACGGTAAGAACAGTTTTGTTCCCGATGATGGCAGTCAGCCGGTGTTCGTGGCAGAGCGCAACTCCATGTCGGCTCTCGACGGCGACAAGGTGCAGGTGGCGTTCCTTGCGCGGCGTGCCAACCATATCAAGGAAGCTGTGGTGACGGCAATCATTGAGCGGGCGCGCGACTCGTTTGTCGGCCGTCTGCGGGTGGAGCGTGACTATGCGCTGCTCGTCATGCCCGACAACGTGTTTGCCCACGACATGATAATACCCAAAAAGAAACTCAAGGGAGGCAAGACGGATGACATGGCCGTGGTGAAGGTGACGCAATGGCCCGATGCCGAGCATAAGAACGCCGTGGGCGAGGTGATAGACGTGCTTGGCGAACATGGCGACAACGATGTCGAGATGAACACCATTCTCGCACAGTATGGCTTGCCGTATAAATATCCCAAGGCGGTGGAAGAGGCTGCAAACAAGATTTCAGACGTGATTACGGATGAGGATCTTGCCGGGCGGGAAGATTTCCGCGGTGTGTTCACTTGCACTATCGACCCGCACGATGCCAAGGACTTCGACGATGCGTTGTCCATAAGGAGAATATCCCCTGAGTCACGGACGCAATCATCGAGGAGAGGGTCCTCCCTATGGGAAGTCGGTGTCCACATAGCCGATGTGTCCCATTACGTCACTGAAGGATCTGTCATAGACCGTGAGGCGGTCAAGCGTGCCACGAGCATATATCTCGTAGACCGGACCATACCGATGTTGCCCGAGAGACTGTGCAACTATATATGCTCACTGCGTCCCGATGAGGATAAGCTGGCATACAGTGTGATTTTCGATATGACGGACGGTGGCGAAGTGAAGCGCTGGCGGTTGGCGCATACCGTAATACGCAGCGACCGCCGCTACGCATACGAGGAGGTGCAGGCCATTCTCGAACAGAACGGGGTCGTCGACGGGACGGGAGAGCCGGCGCCGCCGGCCGGCAAAGACGGATATACTGGCGAGAATGCGGAGATGCTCATACAGCTTGACCGGCTGGCCAAGAAACTGCGTGAGGCTCGGTTTAAGAACGGTGCGGTGAAGTTCGACCGCGAGGAACTTCGTTTCGATATCGATGAGAAAGGGCGGCCCACACGTTGCTACTTCAAGAAGTCGAAAGATGCCAACAAGCTGATAGAAGAGTTCATGCTCCTCGCCAACCGCACGGTTGCGGAGAGTGTCGGACGGGTGAAGAATGGAGGCACTGCCAAGACATTGCCCTATCGTGTGCACGACCAGCCCGACCCGACCAAACTCGAAACGCTGCGCGGTTTTGTCGTCAAGTTCGGATACAAGATGAAGACGGCAGGCACCAAGGGTGCCATAGCACGCAGCCTCAATACCTTGCTCGACGAGTGTGCCGGCAAGAACGAGCAGAAGCTCATAGAAACAGTGGCGCTAAGGGCTATGATGAAGGCCAAATACAGCATTCACAACATAGGGCACTACGGACTGGCGTTCGACTATTACACGCATTTCACCTCTCCGATCCGCCGCTATCCGGACACAATGGTGCACCGTCTGCTCACGAAGTATCAGCAGGGAGGGCGCTCTGCCGGCAAGGACAAGTATGAGGAGCTGTGCGAGCATTGTTCCGACATGGAGCTTGTGGCGCAGAACGCCGAGCGCGATTCCATCAAGTACAAGATGGTGGAGTTCATGGCCGGGCATGTTGGCGAGGTGTTCGACGCCCATATCAGCGGCATACAGAGCTACGGCATATACTGCGAGATAGACGAGAACCACTGCGAGGGTATGGTGCCGATGCGTGATCTCGATGACGATTATTATGACTTCGACGAGAAAAACTATTGTCTTGTGGGGCGTAGGCGTCATAATAAATACCAGCTTGGCGACGCCGTGCGCATAAAAGTGGCGCGGGCAAATCTCGACAAGAAACAGCTTGACTTCACAATAGAGAGATGATTAATTCACATAAAACCGGCCGGCCTCAGGAAAATCCTGAGGCCGGTTTGTGTGTTCAATCGCCATCCCCAACAATCGAAAAAAACATTCTGTCATTCCTTGGTGTTCGGTGGGTTGAGCCTTCGTCGCAAGGCAATGGATATGTTTTTCCGGGCGAAACCGTTGATACTAAGTTAAGAAAAACACTTCATATCCGAGAAATACTATCGCATTCTATATAGTGTTATTCCTTGTTTTTCGGTGTGTTTTTGACTATATTTGTGTGTCGAAAATGAAAAAAAGAACATGAAAATAACGAGAAATATTTACAGAATACAGTCGTGTCTCAATTTTGGCGCAGGCCGAAAGTGCATATTTATGCAGAGCGGTGGAGGTAATGTGTATACAGGCTGGTCTGTGATTTTTGATAATTCGGATAAAGCCGGGCTGCCTGTAAAGAGTGCTTTTGACATGAAATGCGCCGTTTATAACACTTATATATAGCGTTTTTCGGGTATTCCGTATCGTATGTATATCTTTCGGGTGTGATATTCCGGCATGACGGTAATCGGTGTTTAAGGCTTCCGACGCTTGGTGTCGGGGGCCTTTTTTGTTGCAATTCGGCCTTTTTTTGATCTGCATTTAGACGCTCGTTGGCTTCCATTTAGATGCTAAACGCACTCTAACGGGCATCTAAATGCAGAGCAACGGGTATCCCGATGCAGCATGGCGGGTATCCCGTTGTGGCGAAACAGTATTTTTGCGTTTTATTACTGGACGGTTGTCGGTTTTAATTACTTTTTCTGTCAAAAAACAATGGGTAACCGTTTGTCTTACAATCTGTTTTTGCATAAATATTCACATCGTATATTGAATATTCTGTATGGATGTTTGTTATATATCTTATGATGTTTTATTTACATACTGTATGCTTGGTTTTCTTTATCGGTATATGTCGTGATTTCCTTTGACTGCTGTTTCTCTACCATGCTTTTGTTCTGTCTTTCATTTTTTATTTCTTGGCTATTATTTATGTGTAAGTTTGCCTGTTATATATAAATATGTGACTAAACGGTAGATGTTTGAAAATATGTTAAAAGGCTGTGGGTGTAAAATGTTTTCACATTTGTTTTCTTTTTTTTGTCAAATTTTAACTACCTTTGTCCTGACCTAATGATAAAAGTATCGAAGTGTATTTATTATATTAACTAAAAACAAAATGAAAAAACTATTTACTTTATTGACGCTTGTGATATGCTCTATAGGAGTTTCATGGGCAGGTGATGTTTTTACCATTTCATATAATGGTAAAGATGTCCAATCGACAGACGGATATTTTACCCATTCGGCAAAACATAATTTTAATACCAAGTTTTCCGGTGGAAATTATGGCGGCATAAGTTTTAAGAGCGGACTTAAAATGGAAGGAGCCACAGAAATATATTTCACGTCCAATTCCACCGCTACTTTGACGATAGTCCAGTCTGCTTGGGAAAGTAACGGTGTTGTGCAGACAAACAAGCTCGATGGAACAGAGCTTGTAGAGGGGGTGAGAGACGATGTAAACAAAGTAGTAGTCCACACAATAGAGAATTTGCCGGCTGGCGAGCATAAAATAACCCGTGGCAGCGGAGAAAATGGACTGTACTATGTTAAAGTGGAATATACGGGCGAGGCAATGATACAGTTGGCAACTCCTGAAATTTCCTATGATGCGTCTACCGGTGTAGTGACGATTGCGGATATATCAGATGCAAATGGTATTTATTATACAACAGACGGTACGACACCGTCTGCCGATAACGGAACAAAGTACGAGACATCTTTCACGGTTGATGACGGAACGTTAGTTAAGGCTATCGCTGTCGGTAATGGTACAACGACAATGAGTTCTTCTATTGCCGAGAAACAAGTCATTCGTACCGGTATAACAATAGCCGCTCCGGTCATTTCGGTTTATAATGGGACTGTGGCTATCATGTGTGCCAGCAAGAATGCTTCTATAGAATACAGTACTGATGGAACAACATATACCGCTTATGGACGTGCCTTTACTCTGATGGAGGATAAGACCGTGTACGCTCGTGCCTCGAGAGAGGGCTGTACTACGTCTGAAATCGCGAGCAAGGCAGTGGCAGCGGTTCCGGCAGGTGTGAAGTCTAAGACTATCTACATGGGATTCGGCTCTTTTGACTCTCCTGCGAATATTGACGGATTTCACACATTAAAAGGTCGTGCTGGTGATCCGGCAGAGGGATATTCGCTGATATTGAATGTATCCGGCAAGACTTGGAGCAGTTCTAACGCTAAGGTTACTATGGCCAATAATGAAACTCGCACCGCTATTAAGGGTTCAAACGGAGCACAGACCATTTTGAGACTTCCCGAAGGGATAAAGGCAACAAAGCTGACCCTTTACAGTTTCATCAACGCCGCAAGCGGAACAAGAACCACAGGATGGAGAGAAGTGAACGGTGAGGATTTGACATCAATAGTCAATGAAGTGCCGATGGGAGCCAATAGTGACAAGAAAGATTATCTGACAAATCCGGATATGCGCGTGTTCCCCTTGGATAATGTCTCAGGTGAAATTACATTTGCAAATACAGGCGAGCAGGTTTGTTTTGTTATCGCTCTTGATGTGATAGAGCCTTCTCAGACTGTCACAATCTCCGATGCCAAGTTCGCCACTTGTGTGGCAAATACCGATCTCGACTTTGCCGGTACAGACGTTACGGCGTATACCGTGAGCGAGGTTGGCGAGACAACCGTGACACTTGTGAAGACAGACAAGGTGAAGGCCGGACAGACTGTGGTAGTAGGGGCGGAGGCCGCCGGAGCGTATGACATTCCCACTACTACGGAAGTGTTTACGGCTGCGACCAGTCTTATGGCATCTTCTGAAACCGAAGTGCCCGTGACGACCGAAAACAGCTATTATATCGTGGCTAACGGTGACAACGGCGTGGGATTCTACCCCGTACAGACCGGCACGTCAATCCCGGCCGGCAAAGGCTATATAGAAGTGCCGGCCAACAGTGCCAAAGGCCGTTTCCTAAGTTTCGGAATCGGTGGCGGTACAAGCGGTATCAGTGACGTGAAAGCCGCAACGGCAGAGAAAGGCGAGATATACAATCTCAACGGACAGCGTGTGGCCGCTCCCGCAAAAGGTCTCTACATCATGAACGGAAAGAAGGTTATATTCAAGTGATGAGCCGGTAAACCTTTTTGAAACAACAAGAAAGCGTAATCAAAATAAGAAACAATTTAAAGAAAGGAAACAAGAAATGAAAAAATATATCAAACCCGAGATAGAAGTGTGTGTGTTGAACGTGGAGAATTGTCTGCTTGCGGCTTCCGATCCACGCGAAGGCGATAATATCTTCAATACGACACCTGTGGATGGTCCGTCGGCTCTGTCAAAGGACCATAGCTTCGACCTCTGGGCAGACGATGAGGAATAAGAATAGAGGATAAAGATTTAATATAAAAACCAGTCGGGTGGCCGTTTGCATGCAAACGGCCACCCGACTGGTTTTTTGAATAATGACAGGCGCATGGTTGGTTTACCATAAATCCGCTCATACCGCGGGGGCGTTGACATGCGGCGACCCGTTTTTTGTTTTGAAAAAAATCACATTAATATTGGATTTTACATATTTTCTTCATATATTTGCATAACCGTTGTTTATGGCGGAATAACCTGATGACTGTGGAATCATGATATACGTGGAGTTGCCCGACGATAGGGTGAGGAGGCTTTCTTTCTATCTGGCGATGGAGGAATATGTGGCACGGCACATGGATGAGCGTGACTTCTTCTTCATGTGGCAGGTGGAACCGAGTGTTATTTTCGGCCGTAATCAGTTGATAGAGAACGAGGTCAATCTCGAATTCTGCCGCAACCGGGGCATAAGGACATACCGGCGCAAGAGTGGAGGCGGGTGCGTGTATGCCGATATGAAAAACATAATGTTCTCATACATCACGAGCGAGGAGAATGTGGGCTTCACATTCAACCGATATATAAATATGGTGGTGCTGGTGCTGAACCGTCTCGGAGTTGATGCCAGGGCCAACGGCCGCAATGACATAATGATAGGCGACCGCAAAGTGTCGGGCAACGCATTCTACAAACTCCCGGGACGGAGCGTCGTTCACGGTACCATGCTGTATGACACGGACATGGAAAACATGGTGGGAAGCATCACTCCCACGGACGGGAAACTGCTGAGCAAAGGGGTGCGGAGTGTCCGTCAGCGTATAGCGTTGCTGAAAGACCATATCGGTATGGATATGGATGAGTTCAAACTGTTCGTGCGGGATAATCTGTGCAAGAACCGCGTGACGCTCACCGAGAGCGACGTTTCGGCTGTTGAACACATCGAACGCGGTTATCTGTCGGATGATTTCATATACGGGAACAACCCGAGATATACCGTGACGCGGCGCGGCAGGATAGAGGGCGTTGGCGAAATGGAGGTGCGGATGGAATTGAAAAACGACATTATAAAGGCCGTCAACATCGTGGGCGACTATTTTCTGACAGGTGATATGGATTCAATGTTAATAGCCCCGCTCATAGGAACAAGGCTGACAGCGGAGGAACTGACCGCCGCCCTTCCCCGAAATACGGAAGACGTGGTGATGAATCTGAGTCGGGAAGAGCTTGTCAAGCTGTTGATGTCAAAGTGATAAAGGTCCGGAACTGTGTATGGCGGCGCTTGCGCTCGGAGATTGGTTACGATAAAGGGAGATGAAAGACCGGTGGTACAAGTATATCGCCATTGCATAATTAATTTAGGAACTACTAATTAAAACAACTATATGGAAAACAAAAGAACATGTCTTTACGATAAGCATGTGGCTTTCGGGGCATTGATAAGTCCGTTCGGAGGTTTCGACATGCCTATACAGTACAGCGATATAAAAGACGAGCATAACGCCGTGCGCACGGCGTGCGGTGTGTTCGACGTGTCGCACATGGGCGAAGTGATGGTTGACGGCCCTGATGCCGAACGCTATGTGAACCGCATTTTCACCAACGATGTTACCGGAATGCCGGCCGGAAAGATACTCTATGGCATGATGCTGTACGACAACGGCGGAACGGTGGACGACCTGTTGGTATACAAGATGGGCGGTGACAGTTTTTTCATAGTGATAAACGCCGCCAATATAGATAAGGACTGGGAGTGGATGGTACGTCAGGCTGAGGGTTTCGACATCGACATACGCAACATGTCGGAGCATTACGGTCAGATAGCCGTACAGGGACCTCGGTCGGAAGAGGTGGTCGAGCAAGTTCTCGGACTGCCTTGTAAAGAACTGTCTTTCTATACATCGAAAGTCATTGCGGCTGCCGACGGAAGCGAGGCGGATACAGCCGCGTCTTCGCTTGATATCATAATAAGCCGCACGGGATATACCGGAGAGGACGGTTTTGAAATATACGGCACTCACGGTTTCATACGTGAGCAGTGGGACAAGCTGATGGCGAGCGGACGTTGCAAGCCCTGCGGACTCGGATGTCGCGACACTTTGCGTTTCGAGGTCGGGCTTCCTCTATACGGAGACGAGCTTTCTGCCGACATATCGCCGCTTATGGCCGGTCTCGGTTTCTTCTGTAAGCTCGACAAGGAAGGGTTTATCGGCCGTGAAGCGCTTCTCCGTCAGAAAGTCGGTGGCGTGCGGCAAAAGATTGTAGGAATAGAGCTTGCCGACAAGGCGATACCCCGTCACGGATATGAGGTGCTCAAAGACGGTGTGCGGATAGGTGAGGTGACGACCGGATACCACACCATTTCGACAGACAAGAGCGTGTGCATGGCACTCGTCGATTCGGATTACGCCGCCCTCGATACACCTGTGGAGATACGGATTCGCAAAAAGACGTTTCCTGGCAAGGTCGTGAAAAAGAAGTTCTACGACAAGCATTACAAGAAATAATACGGTTAATCACAAGCAAAATATAAATTTAAAACATAACAATATGGCAAAAGTTATTGAAGGACTCTATTACTCGGAGTCGCACGAATATGTGAGAGTGGAAGACGGTTTCGGTTATATAGGCATTACGGATTATGCGCAACATGCGCTTGGTAATGTGGTTTACGTGGACATGCCTGAGGCAGACGACGAGGTGACGGCGGGCGAAGAGTTCGGTGCAGTGGAGAGTGTCAAGGCCGCAAGCGACCTCAACTCGCCTGTGAGCGGTACGGTGGTGGAGGTCAACGAGGCGCTCGACGATACCCCGGAGTTGCTCAATAAGGATGCATACGAGAACTGGATAATAAAGGTTGAGTTGTCGGATAAGGCCGAACTCGACAGCCTCATGGATGCAAAGGCATACGAAGAGTTTTGCGAATAATTACGGTCTATGAGCCGATGGCATGATATGCGTCGGCTCATAGACCGCAGGTTATCAAGCAATGATTTGCCGATCGCGGTGCCGGGAGCGGATAGGCGTGGACAAGGAATTTTAAAACCTTGATCTATGGCCTGCCGGTTCAGGGCCGATGAGTTGTAAATCTTCAATCTGTTAGTTACAAATACTGAAACAATGAGTTACAAATATTTTCCTCATACAGACTCCGATATTCGGGATATGCTTGCCAAAATCGGTGTCACTTCGCTTGAAGAGCTTTACGCCGAGGTGCCTGATGAGATACGTTTCAAAGGCGATTATGAATTGCCCGAGGCCATGAGTGAGCTTGATGTGCGCCGTTTGTTTGCCACGCTCGGTTCACAGAACAGGCAACTGACATGCTTTGCCGGTGCGGGCGTATATGACCATTATACTCCTGCCGTGGTGCCGGCCATTGTCAGCCGTTCCGAATATCTCACGTCTTACACCCCGTATCAGGCCGAAATATCTCAAGGCACGCTGCATTATATATTCGAATACCAGTCTATGATGGCCGAACTTACTGGCATGGATATTTCAAACGCTTCCATGTATGACGGCACTACGGCCACGGCTGAGGCCGTGATGATGGCTGTCGCCGCGGCCAAGAAGTGCGATAAGGTGCTCATATCGTCTACCGTTGATCCGAAAACACTTGCCGTAGTGCGTACTTATGCACATTTTAAAGGTATAAGGATAGAGATGATAGACTCCGTGGACGGTGCCACTGACAAGGCCGATTTAGAGCGGAAGATGGCTGCCGGAGGTGTCGCCGGCGTGCTGGTGCAGCAGCCAAACTACTTCGGTGTGGTGGAAGACTATTCCGGATATGCCGAAACTGTGCATTCGGGAAAAGCGGTTCTGATAATGAACAGCGTGGCGGCAGACCTCGCCGTTCTTAAAACGCCGGGTGAGTGGGGAGCCGATATCGCTGTCGGCGACGGCCAGAGCCTTGGCATACCGATGGCGTTCGGAGGCCCGTATGTCGGTTATATGTGCTGCACGGAGAGGCTGATACGAAAGATGCCCGGCCGTATTGTCGGCCTTACGAAAGACAATCGCGGGCAGAGGGCGTTCGTTCTCACCCTGCAAGCGCGCGAACAGCATATACGAAGGCAGAAAGCCACGTCGAATATATGCTCAAACGAGAGTCTCATGGCGCTTTTTGCCACCGTCTATATGTCTGTGATGGGCAGGCAAGGACTGCGTGAGGCGGCCGAGCTGTCGTATGCCGGAGCGCACTATCTGTGCGACCGTCTCATGGCTACCGGACGTTTCTCTCTTGCTTATGACCGCCCGTTCTTCAACGAGTTTTGCGTGCGTTATGATGGCGATGTCGATTCACTGCAGGAGCGTTTCACTGCCGCCGGCTTCTTTGGAGGCGTAAAGGTGGCGGGCGACACGATCATGTTTGCCGTCACCGAGAAACGCACAAAAGAAGAGATAGACAGGCTTGTGGAAGTAGTATAACAACAGGAAAGTACATTTTAGGATATGAACAACAGATTATATGGAAGCCTGATATTTGAGCTTTCCCAAGAAGGAAGACGCGGTTATTCGCTGTCCAGGAACCGTTTCGGAGACTATAAGGTTCCGTCGGAGATGCGGCGCAAGGAAGATGCCCGCCTGCCGGAGTGCGATGAATTGACCGTTGTGAGGCATTATACCAATCATAGTGCAAATAATTTTGGTGTGAACAACGGTTTTTATCCGTTGGGTAGTTGTACCATGAAATATAATCCGGCAATAGACGAGGAGGTGGCGGCAATGCCTGAGTTCGCCAATCTGCATCCGCTTCAGCCACACGGCACGGTAAAAGGGGCGGAGGCTTTGTGCGGTATGCTGTCGAGGGCGTTGCAGGCAATCACCGGTATGGCTGCGTTTACTTTCAAGCCATATGCCGGAGCGCACGGCGAGCTGGCCGGACTGATGGTCATTAGGGCATATCATGAGAGTAGGGGAGACGTCAAGCGGACGAAAGTCATCGTCCCGGACTCCGCTCATGGCACCAATCCGGCGTCGGCATCAGTGTGCGGTCTTGATGTTGTCGAGGTGAAAAGCCGTCCCGACGGCACTGTCGATGTAGATGATTTGAGAGGTCTCCTTGATGACACTATAGCCGCGATGATGATGACTAACCCCAATACGCTCGGGCTTTTCGAGAAGAGTATTCCGGAGATTGCCGCTTTGGTGCACGACTGCGGAGCGCTGATGTATTATGACGGGGCAAATCTCAATCCGATGCTCGGTGCGTGCAGGCCCGGCGATATGGGCTTCGATGTGATGCACATCAACCTGCACAAGACATTCGCCACGCCTCATGGGGGAGGCGGGCCTGGTGCCGGGCCGGTGGGAGTGCGCCACGGTCTCGAACAGTTTATGCCGATGGTGAGTCCTTATCACGGCAACTTCGCGGTAGAGATGCGTGCATACGCCTATATACTCAGCCTCGGACGGGAGAACATCAAGTATGTTGGGCCGCTTGCCACGCTGAACGCCAATTATATAAAAGAATCTCTTAAGGATGATTACGAGCTTCCCATCGACGGCCTGTGTAAGCATGAATTTGTGTTTGACGGCCTTAAGGACAAGTCTACAGGTGTGACGACGATGGACATTGCCAAGCGCTTGCTTGACTACGGATACCATGCCCCGACGATTTATTTCCCGTTATTGTTTCATGAAAGCCTCATGATAGAGCCTACGGAGAGCGAAAGCAAGGAGACGATGGACGGGTTCATAGATGTGATGCGTCGTATAGCCGTGGAGGCACGGGAGACCCCCGATGTGGTAAAGACCGCTCCGCACAGCACTCCGATAGGTCGTGTCGATGACGTGCTGGCAGCCAAGCATCCTGTAGTCACCTACCGGCAAATGTGTTCCGGAGCATAGAGTGAAACACGTACACACGCAAATATTTCAGCTATGAAGACAGATTTGATAATCATAGGCAGCGGCCCGGGAGGATACCGGGCCGCCGAATACGCAGCCGCTCATGGTCTGCAAGTGGTCGTGATAGAGGAGAATGAGGCCGGAGGGACATGTCTTAACCGGGGCTGTATACCCACGAAGGCGCTCTGCCGCAACGCCGAACTTATAGATTCCCTGCGCGATGCCGAGGCGCTTGGGTTTGCCAACATGGCATACGACATTGATTTCGGCCTTGTAAAGGAGCGTCAGGCCAAAGTTGTGGAGCAGTTGCGTGCAGGTGTCGAGTATCTGATGGCGAAGCCGGGGATAACGTTTGTCCGCGGCCGGGGGTGTTTCAATGACTCACATACCGTGGCAGTCGGCAATGAAGAGTATATGGCCGACAATATTATTATAGCCACTGGGGCGCGTCCCAAAATGCCGGCCATACCGTCGCTCGATGCCGATGCTGTGATTACGTCCGACGGGTTGCTTGCCGTAGACCGTATCCCTGCCAGGCTGTGTATAGTCGGTGCTGGTGTGATAGGCATGGAATTTGCGTCTGTTTTCGCCTCTTTCGGCAGTGAGGTGACTGTTGTCGAGTATCTGAAAGAGTGTCTTCCTATGATAGACAGCGATGTGGCGGGGCGGCTCCGCAAGGCCGTAGCCCGCAAGGGAGTGAAGTTTTTCATGCAGTCGGCGGTCACATCGGTAGCCAAGGGCATTGTCACTTTCGAACGCAAGGGCAAGGCTCAGACCGTGGAGGCCGATGAGATACTGATAGCCACCGGCCGGCAGCCGAATGTAGAGGGACTTTATCTCGAAGCGGCGGGTGTGCAATACAGTCAGCACGGAATACCGACAGACGACAACATGACGACAAACATCCACGGGATATATGCCGTCGGCGACGTGAACAGCCGCTGTATGCTGGCACATGCCGCCACGATGCAGGGTATCAGGGCTGTAAATGCCATTCTCGGGCTGTCGGACAGCATACGTTTCGACATCATGCCGTCTGCCGTGTTCACCAATCCAGAGGCTGCAAGCGTTGGTGTCAGTGAGGATTACTGCAAGGAACAAGGACTTTCATACGTATGCCGTAAGGCTTATCACCGTGCCAACGGAAAGGCGCTGGCCATGAACGAGCCGGACGGCATGCTCAAACTGATTGCCGACAGCGGCGGACGCATAATCGGTTGTCATGCTTTCGGAGCCCATTCGGCCGACATGGTACAGGAGATAGGCGCGCTTATGTGCCGCGACACCACTCTCGAACAGCTTAAATATATAATCCACGCTCACCCCACCGTGAATGAGATGTTGCAGGAAGCGGCGGCGAACGCACAGGGTTGATAGTGGTTTCGTGGTGTGGAAACTGTCCGTTATTTGAAAACGTACTTCATTTTTACGAAAAACCGACATGGCTTTCTCAAATGTCGAGAAAGCCATGTCGGTTTATTTGCAAAGCCGTTTTTATCGTTTTACTTTTTGTTTTCAACCAGTCTTACTCCCGTGAGCTTCAGTTGGGCGGTTTTTTCGTCGATGTCCAGCCCCGTCTTGTCGTATACGAATGTGCTGTTGTCTATCGTTATGCCGTGTACGCAGTCCAGACCCTCGATACCTTTAGCCGCTATTGCCGTCTTGGCACCTCGGCATATAATGTCAGATATATGGATGTCGGTAAATTCAGGCACTTTTTCTAATTTCTGATGACTTGCCTTGCCGTCGTCTTTCGCTCCGGCCGGCCGGTTCACGTAGTCGCATTGGAATATTATTCCCTCGCCTGTGATGTCGGTCATTACGATGTTGCTTATATATATGTCTTCCGTCTTACCGCCACGGCCTATTCCGCTCTTGAACCGCAGGCCCGTTTCCGTGCCGGCGAACCGGCAGTTACGTACTACGATACGCTTCATTCCGCAAATGTCCTCGCTGCCGATCACAAATCCGCCGTGGGCGTTAAACACCGTGTTGTTTTCTATCACTATGTCCTCGCAACCGTTCACGAGCGCGCCATCTTTATAGTCGCCGCTTTTCATGCATAATCCGTCGTCGCCTGCATCCACCGTGCAGTTGACTATCAGTGCCCGGTGACAGTCGCTCAAGTCTATGGCATCGCCGTTCTGCGCATTCCACGGACAGCGCACCGTGATGCCGTCAATGATTATGTTGCGGCTGTTGAACGGATGTACGTGAAATTTCGGTGAGTTCTGTATTGTCACTCCTTTCAGCATCACGTTCTCGCAGTGGTTAATCCTGAAGATGTCGTTACGCTTGCTTTCCTGCTTCTCGGGTGTGTCGGCTATGTTCGCATAGCCAGACTTCATGTCCCACGGATACCACAGGCTGCCGTTCTGGCGCTCCACACCGCCCATGGCCTTAAACCGCTTCCACTCCGTATCGCTCACCTTGCCGCGCTTTACCGGCCGCCACTGTGCTCCGTTACCGTCTATAATTCCCTCGCCCGTGATGCTTATGTTCTTGCACCGTGTGGCTCCTATGCATGGCAGCACACGTCCCGCTTTAGGGTTCTTGTCTATGTAAAGTGTCTTGTCCGGTGAGAAATATATGATTGCGTTCTTCTCTATATGCAGGTCAATGTTGCTTTTCAGTGCAATGGGACCTGTCAGCCAGATGCCCTGCGGCACGGTCAGGTGCCCGCCACCTTTTGCCGCCAGCGCGTCAATGGCTTTGGCGAAAGCCTCCGTGTTCAGTGCCACGCCGTCGCCCACACCGCCGAAATCCTCGATACTCACTGTGTTTGAAGGTATGGTGAACTCGGCTACTTGGTTTACTTTCACCGGTAGGTTCTGGTAATACTTTCCGTAGTCGGCCATAGCCGGAGAAGAGAACATGAGGGATAGCGCCATCAGTCCTGTTATTAATGCTTTTTTCTTTTTCATTGTCTTTTTTTGTTTTATGATTTGTTTCGTATTCCGTTTGAGGCCGTGCAGCCTGTTTGTTGATGGTTTCTGTTTTTTCGAAAGATGGGCAATGTCCTTTTGTGGATGAATGGATTTTTAATTATCCGCCGGACGTTTTCTTATGTGAGTTCTTAATACGCCTTATATTACTGCCGATATGCTTTGGGGATTACGGCATCTGTTGTTTTTGACCTGTAGGTCGTCGGTTTGCAATCCGCTGCAAACTTAATTAAAAAATATGATAAATCGTATAACATTATCTTTTTTTGCTTTTATAAACAATCTGTAATTGTACAAGTTTGTTGTTGAAATCTATGTCATGACATGGATTTTAAGCTCCATTGTATAATGACCATAATAAACTAAACAGAGCGCAGTCATTTCATTATGGATAAATTATAATTACAGAAAAATATAAAGCAGTCGCAGAGATATTTCTGCGACTGCTTTAATATAAATAGACAGCGTCTTGGCCTCAATTTTATCCTCTTTTTATACCAGATGTGCGATGAGCTCCTCGCGGCTTCCGGGCAACATGTCTACCACAGGAAGTTCTATCATCGTATAGCATCCGGGCTGTTGTCTAAGCGACGCGCGGGCTACGTTGACAAGTACTTGAGCTGTCAGTGCGGGGTTGTTGATGCTCATGTTGAACTCGAAACGCTGATTTTGTGTGGTTCCGCTGACACCCTTGCGCACGAGGTGCACGCCGTGTCCCATGTCGCGTACAGCGTCTACCGACTCAACAGCGAAAACGTGTGTCTCGTCGCTGGCGAAATACGGGTCGGCCTTGATTGCCTTTGTCACCTCGTCGAGGCTTGCGCCATCCTCGAGTTCAACGTATACCATACGGCGGTGTATACCCTCGCCGAGCGGAATGGTCATTGAAAGGGCGTTCCTGACGCCTTCTTTCGAGCGCACGCAGACACTGTGTCCCATGGACATGCCCGGGCCGAAATTGGTATACGACAATCCTTTCGGTGCGAGACTCTGCATCAGTGTGCGCACGATTGAGTCTGAGCCCGGATCCCATCCGGCGGCAATCACAGCCACAGTGCCATTCTGTCTGCACACTTCCATGAGATTGGCGCGGTACTCTACGATGCCTCCGTGTATGTCGAAACTGTCTACCGTGTTTATTCCTAACGGTAATATCTTTTTTGCATATTCCTCACAACTGCGTGTCGGGGTAGCAAGTATCGCTACATCTACGTCTTTTAATTCTGTGATATCTTTGACCACATCGTAGTTTGCCAGTTCGGCCGGTTTGTTCTCAGCCCCGTTACGGCGCACTACGCCTGCCAGTTCAAAATCTTCCGAAGCCTCTATTGCCTGTACTGTGTATTGTCCGATGTTGCCGTAGCCTACCACGGCCGCTCTTATCTTTTTCATGTTCGTATTGTTGTTTGATGTTTATACTTCTTTTACTGTGCAAAAATACGTATTTTACCGCAGAAACCGTAATGAATAAGCACTTAAAAATAAAGGTGCGGATTGTTTTGTTTTAATTTGTTGCTGTTGTGTGGTGTTTCTGTTATAATTCGTGTTTATAATAATCTTATTGATTTCATATCCGAACTGTTGGCTTGCGTGGTCGGTATAAAGGCCTTTTGTGCTCTTTAAAGTCTCTTTTCCAACTTTCGCTGTATGGCGATACAATAAAAAGACGGGTGATGTCGTTTAAAGAAATGTATATATACGTAAAATTATAATAATGATAGAATACATCAAAGGCGAGCTTACAGAGCTTAGCCCCGCTCTTGCCACGATTGAGACGGGCGGGGTGGGATACGGTCTGAGTATCTCTCTCAATACTTATAGTGCCATTCAGGGCAAGCACGATGTTAAGTTATATGTGTATGAAGCCATACGTGAGGACGCCCACGTGCTTTACGGGTTTGCCGCGAAGAAAGAGCGTGAGCTGTTCGAGTTGCTTATCAGCGTGTCCGGTGTGGGGGCCAATACCGCCCGCATGGTGCTCTCGTCACTAAGTCCTTCGGAACTGTGTGACAGCATATCCACTGGCAATGAGCGGATGATTAAATCCGTGAAAGGAATAGGTCTTAAGACGGCACAGCGCATCATAGTGGATTTGCGCGACAAGATAGTGGCTCTCGGCATCACGGGTGAAATACCTGTGGGCGGCACCGTTACGGCTCCTGTTGACAATAAGGTGAAAGATGAGGCTGTTGGTGCACTCACGATGCTTGGTTTCGCACCTGCGCCATCGCAGAAAGTGGTGCTGCAAATACTCGAAGCCAACCCTGACGCTCCGGTGGAGATGGTGGTCAAGCTGGCTTTGAAACAGATAAAATAATGATTGTAAACCGGAATAGCGAGCGACAGTAACGTGAGACTTAACAGGCGTAAAATAGCGTTCTATATACTTACGGCCCTGTTCGGTATAGGTGCGATAGCCATGCCGCAGGACGACAAGACGGGGGCAAGGAAGCCTGCGCCCAAGGCGCAGCCCAAGCTGATTGTCGAGGATGAGGCCATTCCCGATTCATTGTTGCATCCGCGGTGGAAGATAAAGAAAACGGCTCCGATGCTTGTCGCTGATCTCGATTCGTCCGCACTCGACTTGAAGATGCCCGACAACATAAGGCAGGAAGTGATATACGACGATTCGCTCGATCTGTATTTTGTGGGCTCCAAGATAGGCGACTCATATCTGAACACGCCTGTGCTGATGACTCCCGAGGAGTATCGCCGATGGAGCGAGAGGCGTGCCATGCAGGAGTTCTTCCGCAAGAAAGACGCAGAGAATGTAGCGGCAAAAGGCAAGGAGAAGTTCTCTTTCTCTGATATGAAATTCGAGTTGGGGCCGGCCGAGAAGATTTTCGGCCCGGGCGGAGTGCGCATAAAGACGCAAGGAACGGCTGAACTTAAAGTGGGAGCTAATTTCAAGAGCATTGACAACCCGTCGTTGCCGATAAGAAATCGCAAGACAAAGGCTTTTGACTTCGACGAGAAGATAAACCTCAGTCTTAACGGTAAGGTGGGAGACAAGGTAAACATGAACCTGAACTACAATACTGACGCCACATTTGACTTCGACTCTAAGAACATCAAGCTGAGATATGAGGGTAAGGAAGACGAGATTATAAAGTTGGTAGAGGCAGGAAATGTGAATTTCCCGTCCAACTCGTCTCTTATCAAGGGAGCAAGCTCACTTTTCGGAGTGCGTACGGACATGCAGTTCGGAAAGTTGAAATTACAGACGGTGCTGTCGCAGAAAAACTCAACGACCAAAAGCGTATCGTCTCGCGGAGGCACGCAACTCACTCCTTTTGAGATAAACGTGGCTAACTATGAGGAAAACCGCCACTTCTTCCTCGGACATTATTTCCGTGAACGGTATGACAAAGCCATGTCTACACTGCCCAACATCACTACCGGAGTGAAGATAACGCGTGTCGAAGTGTGGGCAACCAACAAGACGGGAACCACGAGCAATACTCGAAACATCGTGGCACTGACAGATCTTGGAGAGGGACGTAACGTGAAAAATCCACTGTGGGGTGGTGCGGGAGACGTGGCGCCGTCAAACGGAGCCAATACGGAATACTACGCCATGACACATGATTATGTTGCGGCAAGAGACATAGACCAGACCAATACAGTGCTCGATGCCATAGGGGGATTTGTGGGCGGAGTGGACTATGAGAAGGTGCAGAGCGCCCGCTTGCTGTCACCTTCCGAGTATACGGTGAACACCGCCCTCGGATATATATCATTAAAGACAACGCTGCAAACGGATCAAGTGCTCGCCGTGGCATATGAATACACTCTCAACGGACAGACATTTCAGGTGGGAGAGTTCGCCTCGGACAATACAAACACCGGCGAGGCCATCTTTGTGAAGTCGCTTAAAAACACAAGCAACAATCCGATGATGGGAAACTGGCGGCTGATGATGAAAAACGTATACTTTCTTGCTTCTACGGTTGAGAAGACCAAATTCCGTCTTGACGTCAAATATCAGAGCGACACATCGGGAGTATATCTGACGTATATCCCCGAACAGCAGGTAAAGGACAAGACTCTTATCAAGGTACTGGGCGCTGACCGGCTCGATAATAACAACAAACCGCACTCAAACGGATACTTCGACTTTGTAGAAGGATATACGGTGAGCAACGGCCGTGTGTTCTTTCCTGCAGCCGAACCGTTCGGAAGTTATCTGCGCACATATCTTATAAGTGCTGGAGTCCCGGCCGCCACGGCAGACAAATATGCGTTTACGGAACTGTATGACACCACTAAGACAGCTGCGAGACAGATAGCGGAGAAAAACAAATACGTGCTGATGGGACAGTACAAAGGAACGTCGGCAAACGTGATTTCGCTCGGGGCGTATAATGTTCCGCAGGGATCGGTGGTGGTGACGGCCGGTGGAGTGGTGCTCACGGAAGGTGCCGACTACACCGTCGACTACTCTGCCGGTGAGGTGACGATACTCAACCAGAGCATCATCGATGCCGGAACGTCGGTAAATGTAAGTCTTGAAAGTAACACAGACTATGGCATGCAGCGCAAGACAATGTTCGGGCTGAACTGGGAATATGACATAACGAAAGATTTCCAGATAGGCGGAACGTTCCAACGGCTTTCCGAACAGACCCTCACGTCGAAAGTGACAATGGGTTCGGAACCGCTGAATAATATTCTGTGGGGATTTAATCTCAACTGGAAAAAGGAGAGCCAGTGGCTCACCAACATGCTCGACAAGATACCTTTCCTGCACTGCACGCAACCGTCGCAAATATCGTTTACAGGTGAGTTTGCGCAACTCATTGCCGGACAGGCAGGCGGTACGCAGGACAATGCGTCGTATATAGACGATTTCGAGAACACGAAGAACGGCATAGACGTATCTGAGCCGAAGTCGTGGGTATTGTCGAGTGTACCTTCACTTTTCCCGGAACATAGCGACAAGACGGGCCTTACAAGCGGGTTTAACCGTTCGTTGCTTGCATGGTATACCATTGATCCTTTGTTCACGTACCGCAGCAGTTCTCTGACGCCGGCCCATATCAAGAGCGATCTTAACCAACTGTCAAACCATTATGTGCGTGAGGTCTATGTAAGCGAGCTTTATCCGAACCGTGATCAGAGTTCATACAACGGAGCCACATCCACTCTTCCAATTCTCAATCTTGCATATTACCCCAATGAACGCGGACCGTATAATTTCTCTACGGCGGTCAATCCCGATGGAACGGTGCAGAACCCGATGGCAAAATGGGGCGGTATGATGCGCAAGCTCGATACCAATGATTTTGAAGCCGCCAACATCGAGTATATAGAGTTCTGGCTGCTCGACCCTTTCATATATTCCCGTATAAACGGAGATGCCTCATCGCATGGCGGAGATCTGTATATAAATCTTGGTGAGGTGAGCGAGGATGTGTTGCGAGACGGCAAGAAATTCTATGAAAGCGGTATGCCGGTGGACGGATCCGGCAGTTTCACCACAACGCAGTGGGGAAAGATACCTGTGCAGGCCACACAGACTTATGCTTTTGCCACTACACCGGGTTCACGCGCTTTGCAGGATGTAGGTCTCAACGGACTTAATGATGAGGAGGAACGGAACTTCGCTCCGTATGCCGATTTCAATACCTTTGTTGGAACATTGGCAAACGACAGTGTGCGTAAAGCATGGACAGACGATCCGGCAAATGATGATTATCATTATTTCAGAGGCAGCGACCTCGATGGCCGTAAAGCATCTATTCTCGAGCGATACAAGCGCATAAACAACCAGCAAGGAAACTCGCCCGACAACGACGGGAACAACGAGAGTTACGACACATCGTATAAGACGATGCCGGACGTTGAGGATATAAACCAGGATTATACGCTGAACGAATATGAGCGGTATTATCAGTATAAGGTAAGTATACGCCCGGAAGACATAAACGAGAACAATATAGGACAGAATTATATCACGGATGTGCGCCGTTATACAGCTTCTCTGCGTAATGGAAACAAAGAGACCGTGAACTGGTATAAGTTTCGTATCCCGGTGAATGCGGCCGATAAAGAGCGCATAGGGTCGATAAACGACTTTACCTCGATACGTTTCATGAGAATGTTTCTTACCGGTTTTGAGAAGCCCGTAATATTGCGTTTCGGAAGTCTTGACCTTGTTCGCGGAGAATGGCGCATGTACGAGCAGAACCTGAGCAACACGGCATCGAGTAACAGCGGTACGCTTGAGGTCAGTGCGGTGAATATAGAGGAGTATAACGACAAGCAACCGGTGAACTATGTGCTTCCGCCGGGTATCAGCCGTGTTACCGACCCGTCTCAACCGCAGCTTGTGGAAAGTAACGAGCAGGCGATGAACCTCACCGTCAAGAACCTGTCAAAGAACGAGGCTAAGGCCGTATATAAGAATACCAATCTCGATTTGCGTCAATATAAGCGGTTGCAAATGTTCGTGCATGCCAACAGTTTCATGCAGAACACCACCAATTTGCAGAATGACCAGCTTGCGCTTTTTGTTCGTCTGGGCAGTGACTATAAGAACAACTATTATGAGTATGAGATACCTTTGAAACTGACTCCCGAACGGCAGTACAGCATGTCAGCTGAGGAGAGACGCATAGTGTGGCCGGAAGAGAACATGCTTGATATAGATCTTTCTCTCTTTACTGCCTTGAAGAAAGCCCGGAACATAGCAAAATCAGCCGGTGGGGCATCGTATACGGCGGTGTTCTCCGATTATGACGCGAACCGTCCTAACAACAAAATCAGTGTGATGGGAAATCCGTCGCTCGGAGAGGTGAAGACAATGATGATAGGTGTGCGCAATATTTCCTCATCTGAGAAGTCGGGAGAGGTATGGGTTAACGAACTGCGACTGCTTGAATTCAACAACAAGGGAGGCTGGGCCGCATCGGGAGCGCTGAACATGCAACTGTCGGATTTCGGTACGGTGAACCTTACAGGCAAGATGGTTACCGAGGGGTTTGGTGGTATAGAAGAAGGACTGGCGCAGCGATCTACCGACGATTATAAGACATACAGCCTCACGGCCAATCTCGAACTGGGTAAGTTTTTCCCTGACAAGGCAAAGGTCACTGCGCCGTTATACTATTCAGTGACTAAGGAAGAGACAAGGCCGAAGTATAACCCGCTCGATACCGATATGCTGCTGGATGACGCTCTCGAGGCAACCGCTGACAAGCATGAGCGTGACTCGATAGAATCGATAGCTGTTACGAAAACGACGAACACCAACTTCTCATTGTCGAACGTTCGTGTGGGTATCAAGACAAAGCGTCATCCCATGCCGTATGACCCGGCAAACTTCTCTTTCAGTTACAGTCATTCGCACAGATACACATCGGGCGAGACGACGATATATGAGAAAGAAGACCAATGGAGAGGCTCTGTGAACTATAATTACACCCCGGTATATAAACCGTATGAGCCATTCAAGAAATTGAAGGGAAAGAGCAAATGGCTAAATTTCCCCAAAGCCATAGGCATAAATTACCTGCCCCAAAGTGTTTCGTTCAACAGTGAGATGATACGTAATTACTATGAGTTGCAGGAGAGGGACCTCGAAAGTATCGAAGGCTCAAAACTTCCGCTGACGTTCAGCGAGCAGTTCTTGTGGAACCGGGAATTCTCTTTGAGGTGGGATTTGACGAAAAATCTGCACATGAACTTCCAGTCGGCTACACATGCACAGATAGAAGAGCCTTATACTCCGGTAAACAAGGACCTTTATCCCGAGCGTTATCAGGCGTGGAAAGACTCTGTGAAGCACAGTATAAGAAATCTTGGTACGCCGCTTGATTACCAGCAGTCGTTCACGGCATCTTATCAATTGCCGCTCAACAAGTTGCCGATATTTGATTGGCTCAATGCCGATGCATCATATACGGCTACTTATTCGTGGATAAGAGGTACGGAACTTGATGACGGAACGTCTCTTGGAAACACAATATCGAACAACCGCAATCTCAACATCAATTCTACGTTTAACATGGAGACGCTGTACAATCACGTTCCGTTCCTTAAAAAGGCGAACGAGCGGTTTAACAAGCGTACAAGAGTGCAGCCTGCCAGAAAAGTAAAGAAACCGGCGGCAACCCAGAAGACGACTGACAATAAGGATAAAAAGGGAGGAACAGACGGTAAAAAGGAGGAGACGAAAGAGCAAAAAGAACTGCCGAAAAACAAGAATACATATCAGCGTGAGCTTACGCTCGTGCCTGATACGACAATGACAGTGTCGCACAATAAGAAGAGCAAACGACTTATAGTGACGGCAAAGACCGCTGACGGCAAACCTTATAAGGTGAAGTACAAAGTGGTTGACGACAATAAGATAATAGTCAAGGGGCGCGATTCTGTCAAGATAAAGTTGAGTGTAACCCCGAAAGAACCTCTTGAAAAGAAGTGGTGGTACAGTCCGGCGCAGAGTGCGGCCCGCTTTCTGATGATGGTGCGCAGCGTAGGTATCTCGTATAGAAGTCAGTACTCGATGGCTCTGCCGGGATTTATTCCCAATATCGGTGATGCTTTCGGTCAGCGTACGGGCAGTGTCCTTTCTCCAGGACTCGATTTCGCTTTCGGTATGGTTGGCGACGGGTATTTGCAGAAAGCATACGATAACGGTTGGTTACTCTGCAACGACAGTGTTGCCACTCCTGCCACGACAAACAGCAGTGAGGATTTGCAGGTACGCATGACACTTGAACCTGTGCGCGACCTTAAAATAGATCTCAACGCCAGCCGTACAGTCAACAAGGCACGCAGTGTCCAATATATGTATTCCGGTATGCCCACAACCCAAAGCGGCTCATTCAACATGACGACAATCAGTTTGAAGAGCGCGCTTGAAGGCATTGGCGATGCCAACAACGGTTATAGTTCTAAGTCGTTCACACGTTTCTGCCAGTCAATAGAGTCTTTCCGCGACCGTGTACAGGCACGTTATACAGGCACGACATATCCTTCCGGTGTCTATGATGCCAATGGGGTGGATCTCGGTGGCGCGCAGTATAATCCGGAGCTTGGAATGGTGAATAAGTACAGTGCAGATGTGCTTATCCCGGCGTTTCTGTCAGCGTATACGTCGAGTGGCGGCTCGTCGCTCGATATATTCCCGGCGTTGAAGCGCATGCTGCCAAACTGGACTGTCCGTTACAGCGGTCTGTCGAAACTGAAGTGGTTTAATGAGCACTTCAAGAGCGTGAATGTCAATCATGGATATAAAAGTGTTTTCGCTGTGGGAAGTTACGCTACATACAGTACTTTCCATGAGTATATGGATGGATTGGGATACATCAATGACGCAACCACCGGCAATCCTGTACCAAACAGTATGTACAACGTAAGTACAGTGAGCATTAACGAGGCTTTCTCGCCATTGCTCGGAGTGGATGTAACGCTTGAAAACAACCTTACATGCAAGCTCGAATACCGGACCACGAGAGTGCTCAGCCTTAGCATGACCAGTGTGCAGATAAACGAGGCGTTGAGCAAGGACTGGGTAATAGGCATGGGATATAAGATAAGCAACTTCAATCTTTTCGGCAGCGGAGCGTCGCGCAAGATAAAGAAATCACAGCGTGGACGTGGACGGAAGACCGAGGACAATAAGAGCAAGCAGACTGCCACAACCAATGTCCGTGGTGGAGTAAATCACGATTTGAACATGCGTCTTGACATATCATTCAGGAAACAGGCTTCCATCACACGTGACATAGCCACTATAACCAGCGCGGCGAGCAGCGGAAACTCGGCATTTAAAATGTCGTTCATGGCAGATTATACTTTGTCAAGGCTCATAACATTGAGTGCATATTACGACCGCCAGACCAACACACCGCTACTGGCGAGCAGCAGTTATCCTACGACTACACATGATTTTGGTTTCAGTCTGAAAATGTCGCTTACAAGATAGGTAGATTTTGTGTATACATGATGTAAACGGTACATGCGGGTTAACAAAACTGCATGTACCTTTTTTTATGTCGCAATGAAAATGTCTTTATATTCCGGTTTACTGTTTTTGATAAATATTGTAGTTTATGATGATATAACTGTAATCGTGATTTGCAGAACTCGATATGTAGTTTTATTTTTGATGTGTAATCACATATAATTACATAATGAATAATGACAAGTATAAGATTAAGGTTTCGTCCTTCTTATGTATCAGGCAAAGAAGGGACATTGTATTATCAGGTAAATCATTTTCGTAGAACGGGAGTAATAGGTACTTCTTATCGCATTTATCCGCATGAATGGGATGAAGAGCATGCTTGTATTGTAATCTCAGGAAGTGTTTGTTGTTATAGTGAGCGTAAGGCTGTATTACAATTATATCAGTCGAAAATCAACATGGATATGGATGTTATGAGAGAAATAGTGAATGAAAGAGAGAATACTATTCGTCGTTACACTCTTGAAGACCTGTTGGATGTTTTAAGAAAACGAACTAATAGCATGAGTGTTTTCCATTATATCAGGTCACAGATAGATAAGAAAAACAGAATGGGATGCTATGGGACGGCAAAGACATATAATAATGTATTGAGGTGTTTCACTAAGTTTCGTGAGGAAAAGGATATTGCGTTTGATGGTATGGATAATGAATTGATACAGGAATATGAGGCATGGATGCTCCATGCCGGACTAAGACGCAGTTCAGCCGCATGTTACCTTCGTACGTTACGGACACTTTACAGGCAGGCGGTGGATGATGGACAGGCTGAGAATAATGATATTTTCCGTAAAGTACATGTGTCTGTCGGGAAGACTTGTAAACGTGCCGTTCCGATAGAGACAATCCGCATGATACAATCCCTTGACCTGTCGGGAAAAACTTCATTGGATTTTGCCCGTGACATCTTTATGTTCAGTTTTTATACACGCGGCATGTCGTTCATAGATATTGCATATTTGAGAAAGAGTGACTTGCGAAACGGATATCTAACCTATAATCGTCGAAAGACGTTTCAAAGTCTGGTCATTCAGTGGGAGCAGCCAATGCAGAACATAGTGGACAGGTATGCCGGACAGACACACGATTCTCCGTATTTCTTTCCAATAGTAAGAGGGGAGACTTTGGCGGATAGGCTTTCTTATGAACAGGCCCTACAAAGGATAAACCGCAGTTTAAAGCGGATAGGAACTCTCATTGGTCTACATATTCCACTAAGCACATACGTCGCGCGCCATTCATGGGCCAGTATAGCCAGAAATATGGATGTGCCGTTGTCTATAATCAGTGAGGGATTGGGGCACGACTCAGACAAAACCACACAAATATATCTTGCATCACTCGACAAATCAATGGTAAATAAAGCAAACAAGGAAATAATAAGCAAGATAACATTGATATAAAACGATTTTCTAATTGCCCGTTTTCATATAGTAAAACGAGCAATTTGCTGCAAAGATACTATTTCTTTCTCGAAATACTTGTAGTTCATATTATGTTTTTCATAAAAATCTAAATAAATTCCATTTATAATATTACCATATTTAGCAAAGCGAAATTCTCGTTTTCATGTCTTTACCTGATTATTAATGATTTATATCTAATTGCTCGTTTTACTATATGAAAACGGGCAAGTGACGATAAGAAAGGCATTCTTTATTTATAAGAAAACTTTATGTTATGGTGAAAGATATAAGTTGTTTGAGACTGTTGCCAGTCTTACGCAGACAACAAGCCAACGACATAAAATAGTGTGGGAATGATGACGCAGGATTGCTTAATTCTCATTCTATAAGCCAACGAAAACAAACCTGATATTAAGACGTGATGGACACGGTATTCCATACAAAGGTTCGTATTCCAAATGGCATTGATATTTCTGGATCGGTAAAAAATATCGGTTCAGCAATAGAAGAATGTAGTAAAACCAAAACAGACTTAAAACAAAAAATCTCTGATAATCAGGATGTTTGGGGATATTTGTTTGTTCATAACAGTAAAGTTAATACTTTTACGGATAGGTTGGAAAAAGACAATATAACATATTTTGTTCATAAGTCGGTCACTTATTATCGTAAAAAGCATACCCGTGGCATTCAGACGATAGACAAACCGACCATAAGCGGTCTCATATTCTTGAAAGGAATACCACAAAAACTTCAGGAATATCTCGACATCAGGTTTACAGGGTATCATCTTGTAAATAATTGTAGCACCCATTTCCCTGCTGTCATTCCTGATACGGTCATGCAACCGTTTATGCGTGTATTGGATGCATCTCCGGAGCGCGTGCGTTTTTTATTGAAGCCGTTCAGATATTATGCCGGTGGCAATATCAAGCTGCGCATTACTTCCGGATTTCTTGCAGGACTTGAAGGATATGTCATTCGTATAGACCGTGATCGTAACTTAGTGTTGGATGTCGGAGGTATGAGCGTGGCGATTTCCGGTGTTCATTGCGAGAAGTTCGAGGTGGTGGAATAATAGTTTCGATGTATATGGAAAAAATGTTTCACATAGTCTTATTAGAATGATAGAAACATTGTCAAATAATAAGCGCATAGCAAAGAACACTATATTGTTGTACTTTCGCATGATTTTTATGATGCTTGTACAGTTTTACACAAGTCGTGTTGTACTAAATACGTTAGGTGTAAATGACTATGGTATATATAATGTAGTTGCGGGTGTGGTGGCGATGCTCAGTTTTCTCAATAGTGCTATGACTTCATCAACTCAACGATATATAACCTTTGAACTTGGGAAGGGAAACATGGAGAGACTGTGTCAAGTGTTTTCTACAAGTATAAATATACATATTGTCATTTCTATATTTGTTGTTATATTAGGTGAGACGGTGGGACTTTGGTTCCTATATGAGAAATTAGTGATACCAGAGACTCGTATGAGCGATGCCATAATAGTATATCAAGCAAGTATATTTACAACCGTAATCGCTATCATGAGTTATCCTTTCAATGCGGATATTGTTGCCCATGAAAAAATGTCGGCTTTTGCCTATATTTCTATATTGGAAGCTTTTTTAAAATTGATTGCAGTTGCTTTGCTGGTTTTTGGAAATATAGATAAGCTCAGACTTTATGCATATTTGTTGGCAGGTGTACAGTTTTGTATCAGCTTATGCTATATTGTATATTGTAGAAAACAGTTTGTAGAGTCAAGAATCGAATGGTATTTTGAGAAGACTTTATTTCGAGAGATGTTGGGATTTGCAGGATGGAATCTATGGGGAAACTTAGCTTTTATTCTAATGACCCAAGGTGTAAATATGATGCTCAATATGTTTTTCGGACCGGCCGTAAATGCAGCTAGGGCAATAAGTGTGCAAGTGCAAAATGCAATAAATCAATTCTCGGCAAATTTTCAAATGGCATTGAATCCACAGATAACTAAAACGTATGCCATTGGAGAAATAGAAGAGATGCATAAATTGGTTTATAGGAGTAGTAAGTTTACATTCCTTTTATTGTTTATAGTATGTTTTCCTATCTTTTTGGAAGCATCAACAATTTTAAAATTGTGGTTGAAAATTGTGCCGGATTACACTGTTATCTTTTTACGAATTATGATATTGATTCTATTGATTGATTCTACTGCAAATCCATTAATGGTTTCTGCGTCTGCAACAGGAAAAATAAAAGTTTATCAATCAGTCATAGGTGGTTTGTTACTTCTTATCCTACCACTTTCCTATATTGTTTTGAAATTTGGTGGGGCACCTTGGGCTGTATTTATAGTACATATAGTTATCTGTATTGTTGCATATTTGTTACGATTATTCATAATAAAACCTTTGATTCAATTAAGTATACATAAATTTACCAGATGTGTAGTATTTAGAAGTCTTTTAGTAGCCATAGTTGCAATGCCAATTCCCCTTTTTCTCCATTTTTACCTTTCAGACCAAATTGATAAAAAACTACTAATTGTAATTATGACTATCTTATGTGCTGTGTTATCAAGTTTTTATATTGGACTTGACCGACATGAAAAAGATGTCGTCTTGCAGAAAATAAAGTACTTGTCGCATAAATTTAGAAGTAGATAACCAAACTGAAGACTGGAATAATTAAGATTTTTAAAAGAAATGGAGAATATAAGTATAGTTCCATTTGAGGAGTGTACGGGTTGTAATGCTTGTTTACAAATATGTTCCAAGCATTGCATTCAACATGAAAGAAAGGCCGGTTTTTGGTATCCTAAAGTTAATGAAGATGTTTGTATCGGTTGTGGTAAATGTATGAAGGTATGTCCGGTAATCAAACCTTTACCACAAAGAGTTCCTTTGGAATGTTTTGCTGGATACAATAAGAATGAAGATACGCGTTTAAAGAGTTCTTCAGGTGGAGTTTTTATGGTGTTGGCAGAATATGTTCTTAATCATGATGGTATTGTGTTTGGAGCTGTGTTTGATGAAAGTTGGAATGTGAAGCATGTTTATTCAATGACAGCAGAGGGAGTAAGGCCAATGTTGGGTAGTAAGTATCTTCAGAGTGACACTATAAATACTTTTATTCAATGCAAAAGTTTTTTGAAATCTAATAAATTGGTGCTATATTCCGGAACTCCTTGTCAAATTGAGGGATTACATAAGTTTTTAGGAAAGAACTATGACAATTTGTTGACAATGGATTTTATCTGTCACGGAGTGCCCAGTCCAGGTATATGGCAACAATATCTTAAAGAGACATTTGGATATGATGCCGCCGTAAAGGCGGCCGATGGGAAAAATACCGTTTTGAATTCATCTCTAAACACAACGTCCCCTATTGGGGACATTAGGTTTAGAGATAAAACTGATGGATGGGAAAAATTCCGTTTTGTTGTCAGTAAAGAGTCCGCCTTTAAGGCGGACAAAAATTCCGTTTTGTTGTCAGATACATATAGTAATAATCCTTATATGAGAGGATTTTTGAATGATTTGTATTTACGAGAGTCATGTTATCATTGTCCAGCAAGATGTTTCTCTTCTCAAAGTGATATAACCATTGGAGATTTTTGGGGTGTTCACAAATTGAATATGGATGACATGAACGATCAAAAAGGATTGAGTGTGATTACATTAAATTCAGAGAAAGGAAAGGGCGTTTTCAATAAAGTTATTCAGAATTTTGTCCTACGTGAGTTGACTTTAGGGCAAGTTGTCGAGAGTAATTCCAATTTGGTGCATATAGCTAAAAAAGACATAGAAAAAGTCGAGAAATTCAATGAAAATGTAAAAACAATGACTTTGATAGATGCGATAGACAAAACTCTTCATGTTAGTTTAACAAAGAGAATAATACTAAAAATCAAATATAAATTAGGTTTTGTCAATGAATAGGATTATAGGATTACAAACACCGCATTATGCACCTAATTATGGTGCTAAGCTGCAAGCTTTTGCGGTAGCAGAAACCTTACGACACCTCGGTTTTGATATAGAATACATAAATCGTCGTCCCATAAAAGCAAGTATGTATGATAAGTTTATAAATAGATGGTTGGCTGGTATTGAAGAAAAAAGATTGGAGCAACTTATTCAATTTGAAAACAAATGGTTACAGCCTCAAACAAAGCCGATATTCAATAATGATGACTTTAAGGAACTTGATATAGATAAGTATTATGCTATTGTTGTGGGTAGTGACCAAATGTGGCGAGATGATTATTTCCATGCTGGTTTTGAACTGTCACCTTATTTATTTTATGTAAATAACCCTCAAATACTAAGGGTTGCTTATGCGGTATCATTTGGAAAGAATACTTGTGAGCATCCAGAAAGTAGAAGACGTGAGATTGAAAATCTAATACGTAAATTTAAAGTGGTTTCAGTGCGAGAAAAGTCTGGTATTGATATATTAAAAGAGAAATTTCATACAGAGGGAATATGGGTTTGTGACCCTACGTTGCTCCATAAAGCTGAAAAATATATCCAAAAGTTTAAACTTGATAAATCAATGAAAAAGGATCAAGTAATAACATCTTATATACTTGATCAATCAACTTGTTTCTTTGAAAAAAGTAAACAAATAGCTCAAAGATTGGGTTTACCGCTTTTTCCTTTGGTTGAAGAGAGAGCGATAGAGTTATTATATAAAAGGTACTTTAATCGTATACCTCGATTCTCAAAACTTCCTTCTGTTATTGACTGGCTAAATCAAATACGTAATTCAGAGTATATTGTTACCGATTCATATCATGGTCTTTTATTTTCGATTATTTTTAAGAAACAATTTGTAATTTATGATAGAGTAGCGGGAGGTTCTGAGAGATATAAGTCTATATTGGAATACCTTGGGTTAAGCGACCGTTTATTTCATAAGGAAGATAATATAGATGTCGTAGTCAATAAATTGAAAGAAAAAATAGATTACATATCTGTAGAGCAAAAGTTGGAAACTTTTAGAAGTTTATCTTTAGATTATCTCCGTTCTGCTTTATCTTAAACTGAAAAATATGCAGAAAGTAGCATTTTATCTTAATAACTCTTCTTTATCAGGAAGAGATTATACTTCTATCCTGGATGGAAATCCAGGAGTTGGCGGTTCTGAATATGAATTTATGCTTGTTCCGTTCCTTTTGCAGGATAGGAAAAACAATATTATTCCATATCTTATAACAAATTGTGAAGCAATTTTTCCTCATAAGAATACAGTTTTGATTAAGAACCTTTATGAGTGTTGTGATTATTGTGTTCACAATGGTATTGATGAAGTTGTAGTTGACATTAAGCATTTTGACAAAAATGTTTTAGACATATTTGCAGGTAAGTTGAACATTATTATATGGGCACATAACAATGTTCCATATTCACGTCTTAAACTATTTTGGAAACTTGACTATATAAAGAAAATAGTCAATTGTGGTCGTGAGGAATTGGAACTTTATCGTGATCATATTACTACATTGAAGTCAACATATATTTATAATATATTCCCATTTAAAAACAAGCAATATTATTCATCCCGAATTGATTGTGGAAACAATCATAATGTCGTATATATGGGAAGCCTTGTTGAAACAAAAGGCTTCCATGTGTTGGCAAAAGCTTGGAAAAATATTTTGCGGGTTGTTCCAGATGCACAGCTTTATGTTATTGGAAGTGGAAGATTATATAATCAAAAAGCAAAATTAGGAAAGTATGGCATAGCAGAGAAAAAATACGAAGACTTATTCATGCGTAATCTTTTGGATACAGATGGTAATATCTTAGAATCTGTTCATTTTTTAGGTCTTTTGGGTATTGAGAAATATGAAATCATGGGGAAATGTAAAGTTGCGGTTCCAAATCCAACAGGATTTTCAGAATGCTTACCTATAACATCTATAGAGATGCAATTGATGGGATGTAATATTGTAACAATAGAACATCCTGCGTACTTGGATACGGTTAAGAACAAAAAGTATCTTTACGAAAGAACTTCTATGTTGGCAGAATATGTGGCTTCCAGACTGACATCAGACCGGGATGATATAAATGAACTATATGATTTTGTATCCTCAAGGTTTGGAATAGAAAGCAATATTCAACGTTGGGAGCACTTAATTCTGAATATAAATGAACCATCTGTTGAAGTGATAAGTGAATTTGATTATCAGCATAAAAAAGTGAAAGATGCTTTGTTGAAATATAAGATTAATCACAGATGGAGCAATAATCTGCCATGTATTGAACAATGGTATTTATTGTTGCAGAAGATAAACGGTAAATTTCATCAGGTTTACGATTTGTTGATTAGACATTATTATAGTATATTCAAACGATAGGTTAAAATGCTTTACATTGTATTTTTATTTTTAATAATCAATACTTTTTTTGGAGCGGTTCCGATACCGAACAATGTTACAGTAATAATATTATTTATTTGTTGGGCAGTTGGACATAAAAAAACTTTTATATATAAGAAATCGTTTAATCTAATATTTATTGGACTTGTATGCTCTTCTATATCTTGCTGGTATTATAGAGGGCAAACACTACTGGAGTCATTTCAAGGACTGTTTTATTATTATGGCATTTTATTTTATTTCTTCTTAAAGTACAAGCATTTTAATTTAATTACTGTAGAAAAGGCATTGACAGTATTAATTTTTGCTTTTGATGTTTGCTATATTGTTCAGTTTCACTTGATTGATTATGGTATTAATTTTCTAAACATTCAAGATTGGATGCTTAATGATAAAGAAATAGAAGGAAACAGATTGCGCGTTATGAGCTCGGGATTGTATAATCTTGGCATTTTCTTTGGACTCGTAAAGTTTAATAAAACAAAAAAAACACTTTATGCAATAATGATATTATTGGGTTTGTATGTGATGTTTCTTTCTGGTTTTAGGCAACTTTTGGCTTCAACAGCTATAGTTTTTGTATTTTATATATATAAAATGAGAATCAGATTTAAACCAAAGCAAATAGCTTTTATGGCTATCATTGGATTTGCTGTTTATTATATATATCAGTTGCCCGAGGTTCAAGCAAAGATAGAAGGAATGATTTACAGAAATGAGATTGGTGCGTCATTGAATAATAAAAGTTATGTACGTGTATTACAATTGAAATTTTATCTTAATGATTTTTTTCATGACCCTATCGAATGGTTTTTCGGTGGTGGATTGCCTTATTATAAATCTGCTTATGGTGTATGGGCAGATAGAAATTATCAGGTTGTTGATTGGGGGTTATTGGGACAATCTTGGGCTTTGGGAATCTTGACAGTAGTCGGTTTTTTAATGTTTTCAATAAAAGCCATTCGTTTAAAGGTTGCCAATGAATACATGTATATATCGTTATGGTATATATTTTTGTTGCTTTCATCTGTTACTAATTATGAATTTATGAGAAATGGAAATTTCTTAGTACATGGCATTGCTTTATATATAGTAGAACTTGCAGCAAAAGAATACAAAAATGAACGGAAGAATATTATTTTCAATAATCATCCCTCTTTATAATAAAGAGAAAACCGTCAAACGGACACTTCAATCAATATTGACTCAAAGTTATCGTGATTTTGAAGTGGTAGTGGTTGATGATGGTTCTAAAGATAAGAGTTATGAAGTAGTGAAATCCATCGCAGACAATCGTGTTAAGTTATTTTCAAAAACTAATGGAGGCGTATCTTCTGCTCGAAATTTTGGCCTTCAAAAGGCACAAGGAAAGTGGACAATGTTTTTTGATGCAGATGATGAAATGGAATCGATGGCCTTAGAGAATTTTTATAATGCGATAAAAAAATATACGAACATAAAAATTTTTGTTTCTAATTTTTATGTTGTGGATGACCAAATGCGAATAACGTCATACTCAAAGAAGAAAAAGCCTTACTTGATACAAAATCCAATAAAGGCAATATGGTATAGAGATATTTATATCCGACCGGGCAATACGATTTTTCATGCACATTTACTTGAATTGCAAGGTGGCTATGATGAAGATTTATCATATAATGAAGACTATGAATTCTCTTTGCGTATTTTGTCGTATAGAAAAGTGATGTATTTACCTTTCATTTCTATGCGATATATAAAAAATATTGATGGTGCCAGCAGTTTTGTACATCCGCTTATTAAAGATTTTATTAGTAAGGTAGATACATTGGCATTAGATTCTTTGTATAAGAAATTGATTGTTTTTGGATTGGTTAAGTTTGCTAAAAAACAGAGACCTCAAGAAGAAGTAGTATTTTTGAACAGGTTGCTTCATTCTAATTTTTCTTCTTGGTTTTGGAACTGTTATTTATATAATTTAATTAAAAGGAAGATAAGGAGGTTCTTATGAATAGAATATCATGGTTAGATGATGCAAAATGTTTTGGTATTATATGCGTAATTTTGGGACATATTATTGGCTTCTTGAATGAAGATAGTGCATTGGGTTCTAAAATTGTTCAAGGAATAATAGTCTCGTTTAATATGCCTCTTTTCTTTATGTTGTCTGGATACACACTCAAAAAAAGGAAGTGGAAAAATGTTGCTTGCACCTTTGAATACTGTATAAAAATTACCATGCGACTTTTTCTTCCAGCATTGGTATGGGGAGTACTTTTATATATAGTTGGATTTGTATCTGATGTACTAAATACCTTTTGGTTTTTAAATATATTGTGGCGTTTATTGGTTTGTTATGCAGTGTCGTTGTGTTTAGGTCAATTGTTGTTCTCTAACTCGACACTGGCATTCTGGGGGGGGAAAATCGTCTTTATTTTATTATGCCTTTTTTTAGGCAATAGAACCAGTGAGTTTTGTTGGTATTTTTTAGTGGGCGTATTAATTAACCAAAAAGAAGTTATTGGAAAAATTGGTAAGTTATACATCATTTTTTTTAGTCTTTATATAGTCTTGCTTTTTTTTACTATAACACATAATTTCTATGAAGAGAGTTTTCGTTATTTGATAAGTAATGGAATGTTGTATATGGTAATCTTACGATTGCTATGTGGTATTATGGCATGTCTTTTTTTGTTGGACTTATTCAAAAAAATAAGTAAGAAATATTCGCTTTTCAGTAAGGTTGGTACTATGACACTGGGTATTTACATCATACATAGTATATTTGTTATTTTTTTAGGTAAAAATGTGCTTGGCTTATCAATAATGACTGGTAACTCAATGTTTGATTGGTTATTGATGGTTATGTCCGCATTTTTTGTGTTGTTCATCTCCATATTTACGATTCGATTGATGCAAAAAAATAGAATCATTAAAATGCTATTTTTGGGAGAGTATAAAAAATGAGAAAAATATATAATATAACACGGAATATCCATTATTTATGGAAAAGGTTGACTAATCAGTATTATGCACTAATAAATAAAATGAAGTTTATACTGCTTGGTGTTAATTATGGTAGTCGATGTATCGTTCATGGTCACCTTTATTTAAAGATTGGTAAGAATGCTTTTATTGAAATTGGAGACAATCTATGTTTTTTGTGCGGAAGGGCTTTAAATCCCTTGTCTCGTAATTCTGGGGGGGTGATTTGTGTGAATGAAAATGGACTTCTGAAGATAGGCTGTGACGTTGGTATAAGTAGTGCGGTCATTTGGGTTCATGAATCTATAACTATTGGGAACAATGTGAATGTCGGTGCTAATTCCATATTGATGGATAGTGATGCCCATTCATTGGAATATCTTGATAGAAGAGTCCTAGCAAAAGATGTTATTGCCAAAAAAAATAAGCCAATAGTTATAGAAGATGATGTTCTTATCGGGGTAAACTGCATCATTTTGAAAGGTGTGACAATAGGGTCACATAGTGTTATCGGTGCAGGCTCTGTTGTGGTACATTCAATACCGCCAGATTGTATAGCCGCAGGTAACCCGGCAAAAGTTATTAAGTATTTAAAATAAATTCATCAAGATAAATCAAAATGCGAATATTAGTCTTTACTGGTGGATTAGGTAATCAGATATTTGAGTATGCTTTTTGCTGCCATCTGAGAACTTGTTTCCCTAATGAGAGGTTATATGGTCATTATGGCAGGAAATTGACAGAACATTATGGGTTGGAGATAGACCGATGGTTTGATGTGGATTTGCCACCCGAGAAATGGTGGACATTGCCAATGGTGGGCTTGTTTTATATCTACAAGCAGATGGTTCCAACCTCCAAGTGGCTCGACCTAAACCAGCATGAGTGGCGACACCGAGATGCCAAAGTTTTTTTCCCATTCAAGTTTAGCAAATGTTATTTTCCTGATGGAAAAGATTGGCTTAGATGGAAAGTGAACGAAGAAGAATTGTCTGATAAGAATATGGAAGTGTTGCAGGCTATTCGAGGCAATAATACTTGTTTTGTTCATGTAAGGCGTGCCGATTATCTCACTGATAAGTACAAGGCTATTTTTGAGGGATGTTGTACACTCGACTATTACAAGAATGCTATTACCTATATGCAAGATAAGCATCCAGACTTGAAATACTTTTGTTTCTCTGACGATTTGATATGGATGCGTGAGAATTTACCATTGGGTGACAATGTCACATATGTGGATTGGAATACCGGAAAAGATTCGCCATTGGATATGTATTTGATGTCACAATGCGAGAATGGTATCATAGCTAATAGCTCTTTCAGTTATTGGGGGGCTTTCCTTGGTCGAAAGAAAGAAACTGTGATATATCCACAGAGATGGTGGAATAGCAAAGTTGGTAGTCCTAAAATATTTCCAGACAATTGGATAGGAATATAAATAAGAAAAGAAAATTGTATGAATCCAAAGATAAGTGTTATAATTCCATGTTTTAATGTAGAGAAGCATTTGAAAAACATATTCGAAGATTTGTCTATGCAAACATTTACCGATGCAGAATTTATATTTATAAATGATGGTGGAAGTGAAACAATCGATAACATTACGGCAGATTTTGCTCGCATGGATTCGAGGGTTGTTTCTGTTCGTCAACGGAATGAAGGAGTTTCGTCTGCAAGAAATCATGGAATCGAGTTGGCAAAAGGAGAATGGATTGTATTTGTGGATCCAGATGATAGGTTGGAAAACTACTATTTGGAATCGCTTATATTATCAGTAGAGAATACAAGTATAAATATTGGTATTGGCGGATTCAAGCAAATTTTTGTAAGGAAAGGGAGTATGGTGGATTATACAATTAAGCAGCACTGCGGACCAATGTCATTGTCGGAAGCGTTAGCTGTTGCCCCCCCCCCTACAAGTGCCATGGAATAAAATATACAGACTGTCATTTCTGAAAGATAACCATTTGGTTTTTCCTTTGGGAGTTACATATTTGGAAGATGAACATTTTAATCTGAGGCTTTATCAGAAAGTCAATTTTGTGAGTGTAGTACCAGATTGTGGGTATCGTTATATGATGTACGACGAGAATTCTGCATTGAGTAAATATCATGTAAACCTCAAAAAGAATATGTATATATCAATGGAATTAAGAAACTCTCTGTATAAATCTTTCGGTCTGTCTGAAAAAGAAATTCATCAAATGAAAGTGGAAAAAGTAACACTTAATATATACATTCTCATTATTAATTTATTTAAAATAGGTTCTCCACTTACTTTTAGTGAGATTATAAATTATATAAGATATGAAATATTTGGTGATAAAACATTGATGAGCCTGTTTAATGAACATCATTGGTCGGGGGATAAAGGGCTGGTAAAAATATGTAATGTTTTGGTTATGAGCAAAAGTCCATTGTTAATATCTACGGTATTTAAAATCATGTTTTTCATAAAGTATTATATGAGAAGGATTGAAAAATAGTAATTAAGAATGAGAAAAATAATTCTGTTGCAATGTAAATTTTTGTTAGTACAGTGGTTGAATTTTACATATCAACTGGTTCCTAACCCTTTGCGTAACGGATATTTACGTATGTTTGGTTTGAAATTTTCGGGGGTAATACACCGAGGTTGTAAATTTTTTCATTTGGGTAAATTTATAATTGGAAAAAACTCAGTGATTAATTTTGGATGTTATCTTGATAACAGACGTGGCATTATTATTGGTAGTAATGTGGGAATAGCTCATAATACAAAGATATACACCTTAGGTCACGACGTTAACGATCCTTGTTTTAGAACCAAAGGTGCACCTGTAATAATAAAAGACAATGCTTTTATTTTTTCGAATGTGCTTATTATGCCGGGAGTGACCATTGGTGAGGGAGCTGTAGTGTTGTCTGGTAGCGTTGTGACAAAGGATGTTGAGTCTCGGACAATAGTGGGTGGCAATCCAGCAAGATTGATAAGGCGGCGTAGTTGTGATATAAATTATAAGTTAGCATATAAATATTGGTTTGCATTATAAAGGTATGAATATACTTTTTTTATTGAAAAGATATGAGGTCGGTGGCGTTGAGATAGTGACTTCTACTCTTGCAAGTTGTTTCATTCGACATGGACACCATGTGGTGTTGGTTTCATTTCATGATCCGAATGTTATGGCTTTGACACGTGTAAATGAGAATGTCAAGATATATGCTTTGGGAAAGTATGAATATTCGACCAAGAATGTTGTGACACTTCGTAAGATCCTGATAGACCACAATATAGACATTGTTATCAATCAATGGGGGTTACCATATATACCTATTAAGACTCTCTGTAAAGCCAAGGTGGGGTTGAGTGTGAAAGTAATCTCGGTGCATCATAATCAAGTGAATACCAATGCCAGGTTGAAAGCTGTGGAACAAGCTGAAGAGCGTTGTAATAATCCTTTGATGAAAAGAGTGTTGAGACTGAAATATGCTGTATTTAAGTGGGTAACTAGCCGTTCTATGCGGTATGTTTATGCACATAGTGATGTTTATGAGGTGCTTTCCCCTAGTTTTATTGAGCTATTCAAGAAATTTACAGGAATCAAGAATCCTACAAAACTAATATCACAAACCAATCCTATTACCATTGAAAATCAACATGAAGAAAATGCACTGCAACTTTCTGATTTGAACAAGGAAAAAGAAATTATTTATGTAGGTAGATTGGATAACATACAAAAAAAAGTATATCGTGTAATAGATACATGGAGCCATCTTGAAGAGCATTATCCTGATTGGCGGTTGACAATAGTAGGAGATGGTGATGATAGGAAATCTCTGGAAGATAAGGTAAAAGAAATGGGATTGCGGCGTGTGGAGTTTGAAGGATTTCAAAATCCTTTGGAATATTACAAGCGTGCATCAATACTATTGCTTACTTCTGATTTTGAGGGCTTTGGACTGGTTATAGTAGAGGGTATGTCATATGGTGTGGTACCATTTGTATATGGTACGTATCCTGCTATTTATGATATTGTAGAGGATGGCAAGGATGGAGTCATCCTGCCGATGAATAAGCATGGTTATGACAGTAAGGCTATGGCAGATAAGTTGGCTGTATATATGTCTGATTATGCAGAATGGAAACGAATGGCAAGGATGGCAATGGTTAAAAGCCGGAAGTTTACGCTCGAAAATATCTATCAGCAATGGTATAATGAGTTTATGAAACTTAATATGGAGTAATTTGCTTCCTAATTATATTTGTGTATGGTCAAATTATATATAATATTTTATGCCCTCAAAACAGCTTGACATAGTGAATTTCCTTCGTGGATTTTCTATTACAACTATCGTGATAATGCACCTGTTACAGGGATTTGAATTATCCGACTTCATGATGAAAGCAACATCTTTTAGTGGTGCAGGCGTACATGTATTCATTCTTTGTTCCGGGTTTGGGCTGTATTTGTCATATCTTCATAAACCGTCGGGATATAAAGAATTCTTGAAGCGTAGGTTCGGACGTATTTATTGGCCAATGGCTATTATTTGTATTCTCACCGCATTTTGGATGACATTCCAAGGCAAGGATGTTATGATGCCATTGCTTGGTAATCTGTTACTATTTAAGATGTTTGTGCCTGAGCTTGAGAATTCTATGGGTTGCCAAATGTGGTTTGTATCCACAATCATTCAGTTTTATATGGCATGGCCGTTGATAATCAGGCTGGTACGAATTCGGGGGGTATTATAAGGCTCTTGTTATCAGCTTGTTATGGTCTTCTCTTGTTGGGGTTATGGGTTATGTTGACGAGCGGGTTTGGAATAGTTTCTTCTTACAATATTTGTGGGAGTTTTGTCTCGGCATGAAGTTGGCGGAAGTGTATGTCAATCGCGGTGCGGATTTAAGTATTCCTAAATACAAGTATTTGTTGCTTGCATGTATTGTGGGAATGGCTGTAACCGGTGTCATGGGGTGGATGGGATTTCCGTGGAAATTATACAATGACATTCCGTCATTGTTCGGCTATTGCTCATTTGCGCTGATAATATATAAAATAGGTATAAATTGGCTCAACAGTTTTTTGTGTTATACAAACAGGCTCTCATACGAATGGTATTTGGTGCATATCCTTGTTTTTCAGATAGTCATGTTTTTATTAAAGAGCATGATCCCTACCATAATTTTAATCATCATCTGCCTTACGATGTCATATTTTGTGGCGATGGGGTATGCCCGACTATGGAATAAGAAAAAATAAAAAATGGAACGAATTAAGATTCTTAATGCTGAGATACAGAACATAACCTCTTCCGAACTGCTTATGTCGTTAGAGCGCGGTGTACTTATAACACCGAATGTAGATCAATTGATAAAATTACAGAACGACAGAGCCTTTTACGATATAATCAAAAAAGCCGATTGGGTGGTTTGTGACAGCAAAATACTCTATCTCTTCTCCAAGATGTTGAAGCGTCCGTTGAGAGAGGCAATTCCTGGCAGCGGTTTCTTTCCTGATTTCTACATGTATCATAAGGATGATGAGAATTGCCGGATATTTCTGCTCGGGGCAATGGACGGTGTTGCCGTGAAGGCGATGGAGAATATAAATCGTAAGGCAGGCAGTGAGATTGTCGTAGGAGCATATTCTCCTACATACGGTTTCGAGAAGAAACAGGAAGAGAATGAAGCTATCCATAAGATGATAAATGATAGCGGAGCCAACGTCGTGTTGGTAGGTGTAGGATGTCCCAAGCAGGAGAAGTGGATTTTCGACCATAAGGACAATATGCCGAATGTCGACATTTGGATGGCTCTTGGCGCTACAATTGATTTTGAGGCAGGTAATGTTAAACGTGCTCCCATGATATTTCAGAAATTGGCTATGGAGTGGTTTTATCGTTTTCTTATGGAACCGAAAAGGATGTTCCGGCGTTATTTTGTTGACGATGTAAGGTTCTTTTGGTATTTCGGTAAGCAGTTACTCGGACTTTATAAAAATCCGTTTGAGGAAACTGTATAAAAGATTTAAGATTAGCAGGGGGATACTGATAAGTAATGTGAGTATCCATACAATGGCATTGATTGAAAGAAGTAAATATCCTTTGAGACGGTTCATGATGGCAAAGGTACATTTTTTTGATGAAAGACACGAAAAACAACTGTTTTACTTTGTGATATTGAAGTGACAGCGCCATTTATGGTAAAGGTAATAAGGATAGTTCCGTATCATTGATATTGTCGGATGTCAATTTATTTTATCGGTATCATTACGTATGGAGATACTATGTGGTGTGGTAAAAATCATGATATATAGTACGTCTGATGCCAAAAATATCCTATCGGTGAAGTATGCCGGACAGTCGTTTCTTTGATTTTTTACAATTGGCGGTGGGTCAAACCGCCATCTTCCCGTACTCCCTTATAGAGGAAGATTGGCAAAATCTGTTTGATCTGTGTAGAAAGCATGCTTTAATCGGTATAGGCTTTTGTGCCGTTGAGAGACTGCATGGCCTCGGGGTTGAGTGTCCTTATGCGTTAAAGATTCGGTGGATGTCGCTTGTGATACAGATCGAGCGAAAGAACGGATACATGAATGCCGCTTGCGGGAAAGTATCTGCGAGATTTGTCAGGGACGGTTTTGATTGCTGTGTGCTGAAAGGTCAAGGTAATCTGTTGAATTATCCTAAGTGTTTGGCATGCAGGAGGCAGGCCGGTGATATTGATTTATGGGTAATGCCACATTGCGGTCGTAATATCGTAAAACCGGTAATATCCTATGTACGTAAGTGTTCGAAGCAATACCAAAGGGCAGTCTGGCATCATATAGACATGGCTTTTCCGGATATGGATATTGATTTGGAGATACATTATCGGCCGGGTTATCTTAGGTCTTTTATCCGTGACATGCGTATGCGGCGTTGGTTCCGTAAAAGAGCGGATGAGTGTATGGGTAATAATACATCGTTGGGATTTGCCGTTCCTACTTATTCTGTGAATGTTGTGTATCAAATGTCACATGTCTTCTCACATGTTTTTGAAGAGGGGGTAGGCCTGCGGCAACTCGTGGACTATTACTTCGTCTTGCTGTCATGGGATAATGCGCGCAAGGAGAAATGTATGCTTCGTGGTGCCGGTGATGAGAACACAGACTGCCGCATTCTCCAGGCAGATGAAATAATGCGTGTTGTAAGCAGCTTCGGCATGGCCAAATTCGCCGCTGCGGTGATGTATGTATTGCAACAAGTGTTTGCCATGCCCGACGACCGGCTGTTATGTGCTCCCGACGAGAAGCGGGGCAAGCATTTGCTTGACGAAATAATGCTGGCCGGAAATTTCGGACAATACGACCGTCGTGATGAGAAAATGAGATATGGCGGAACTTTCTCGCACGGAATGTGGAAGTTGAAACGGGTAATGCGGTTGTTGGAATACTATCCTGAAGAAGCTTTGTGTGAGCCGTTTTTCCGTGTGTGGCATTGGGGCTGGCGGTGTTTCCATTGACGGTATCGGCGCTTTCGCCGGAGGTATATAAAAGAATTTTGTTGATATATCCGGTCGTCAACTTTTGATGACAAATGGGCGGCATGTAGCCTTTGTCTTAAATCATATATAATTTCCCAAATACGATTGGTATGGCGGTTCCTGTTCGTCTGCACGACTATCAGAAAGATATTAAATCGCGTCTTTTTGAGGCGTGGCGTGTTCATCGCAGCGTGATGATGCAGATGCCGACAGGCACGGGCAAGACGCATGTGCTGGCTGCCGTTGTGCGTGATTTTATCACAGCCGGTAATGGTACGGTATGGATTATAGCCCATCGCCGCGAGTTGGTGGCGCAAGCCGAGGAGACCATTGCGCGCTATGGGATAGATAAGACCGACGGCCGTGTTAGGGTGTTGGCAATCCAGTGGCTATCACGGCATTGGGATGATGAGATTTCACGGCCGTCGCTGGTTGTCATTGACGAGGCGCATCATGCGCGGGCGAAAACCTATCGTGTGCTTTGGGACAGATGCCCCGGAGCTAAGTTCCTCGGTCTTACGGCCACTCCATGCCGCATGAGCCGCAACGGATTTACCGACCTGTTCGATACCTTAATCACGTCGTGGAGCATCGCCGGGTTTATAGAGAAAGGCTTCCTGTCTTCTTTCGATTACATATCCATACGTCAGGACAGTAGCGAACAGCTGTTGATTGACAGTCTGGAGAAACGCGGTGCCGACGGCGATTATCAGATAAAGGAGATGAACGATGTTCTCAACAGGCGTCCGAGTATAGAACGGCTTTATGCAAGCATACGGAAATTCGCCGCCAATAAGAAAGGCATAGTCTATGCCATAAGCATCGGCCATGCAAGGGCGATAGCCGGGTATTACGGCATGCAAGGGGTGAATGCCGTGGCTATTGACAGCAAGACACCGATGGCCGTGCGTAAGCGGTTGGTTGAGGCTTTCAAGGCGGGTGAGATACAGGTCCTTGTGAATGTGGATGTGTTCAGCGAGGGATTCGACTGTCCTGATGTCGAGTTCGTTCAGATGGCTCGTCCCACGCTGTCTTTATCCAAATATTTGCAGCAGGCGGGACGTGGACTGCGGAAATCGGAAGGCAAGAGCGCTTGCACTCTTATAGACAATGTCGGCCTTTACCGTGTGTTCGGTCTTCCTACCGTGTCATGGGATTGGGAGTCGATGTTCCGCGGATATGAGACCGGCAGGGGGTACCGTGCAGGCCGTATTCAGGGCGAGGCGCGTTCTGTCGTTTCTTCATCGGAAATCACTGTGCGTGACAGCGATATGGAGGTGGTTGTGTCTCACGATAATCTCCTTTCCGCTCTTTCGAAACAGAAAATATCGCAACCTCAACCTATGCACGCTTCGGTTAAAACCGAATTAAAGGCATGGAAGGATGGGGGCACCGGTCTTTGGGGGCTTAGGCGGGGGCGCCGACATATTACCGGAGCACAGTATACCACGGTGTTCGATATTCGTAATGATATGGCGGCTGTCAGGTTTGCGGATAACAGTTGCGGATTGATAGACGACAGCGGCGGGACAATCTGGAAGAGGAGACATTGTAAAGCGATGAAATTCGGCAGAAATCATTTTCTTACCGTTACATCCTCTACCGGACATGCTTCTTATCTGGATCTGCACAGCTTGCGGACGTATGACTGTAAGCCTGAGATTAAGCGCTTTGGAGATATCGAACTGTTGAAGTCCGGCAACGTTTATTACAGCCGGACAAGGGTGGTATATACAAACAACAGTAATATGACCGCGGATTGCATCTTCAATTGTAAGTCTTATATCGTGATTTTCGATTATCATGCCCATGCTCCTTTCTTCGGAGAAGCAACGGATATGCGTGACAGTACATCCGGATATGTCTGCATTCTCCGTGATGATTACGATAGTTTCTATCATATTTATAAACGACTTGCTGACAGAAGCCTCATAGTATATGATGGCGACAAGCGGTTTTACCATGTCGCGGAGGGATGTGGGAAAAGGTATATAGGCTGTCGCTCTACGGATTCCGATGCGGCCGATGTCGAAAATGAGATAGACCTGCTGGACCGGGACGCTTCGAGGCAATACTTGGTGTCTCGGGCGGAGGCGGAGCGGAAGAGGCAGTTGATGCTTGATGATTTCAGGAACGCCATGCCGTTCAAGGCCGGGCGGAAATGGGGACTGAAAAAAGGAGACCGCGTCACCATACCTCCGATATACAGAAACGTGATGCCTCCGGTCGGCAAATATTGTGCCGTTGAGAAAAATTACAGCCAGTGGGGAGTGTTTGCCGTTGACGGTACGGTGTTGGTAGAGCCTCTGTATCCTAATGTGGAGATTGGCGAGCACGGTGTGGTTACGGTCACAAAGGTTACCGGAAACAAGGAATACATGAAGTTGCCGTGACGTATTGCCGACAGCGTCGCATGGTCTCCTGTGCGGCTTGCAGTCAGAATAGCCGGTATGCAGGAACTTCTTTTTTAGATTAAAAAAACGGGACATGTATGTTGAATCAACTGCATGTCCCGTTTTTTTGTATAGGCATTTGTGTCTTGCATATAGTTTAAAGACTTTCGGACGGTTTGTGTGTTTGTTATTTTCATATCAATATCCATTTAAACCGCGGCGTCCTTCGCTATTTTTTCGTAAATGCGGCTAATAATAGTAAAAAAATATCCGATGAATATACATAAATAAGTAACTTTGTCTGCCGTAGGTAAAAAACGGAAAATAACTATAAACCGAATATAAAATAAATTACGATTATGACAGTAGGAGACAGAATTCCCGATGTTCTCGGCACAGACCAGAACGGTAATGAGATAAAGAGCGGCGACTATCGCGGTCGCAAACTGGTGCTTTACAGCTATCCGCGCGCCAATACTTCAGGATGCACGGCTGAGGCCTGTTCGTTGCAGGCTCACAAGTCTGAACTTGAGGCGGCCGGCTATGCTGTTGTAGGTGTGAGCAAAGACAAGCAGGCGGCGCAGAAAAAGTTTGCCGACGCACACGGTCTCGATTTCCCGTTGATTGCCGACACAGAGACCACGTTGCAGCAGGCTCTCGGTTGCTGGGGCGAGAAGGTGGCCTGCGGGCGCCGTACCATAGGTACGCTTCGCACCACATATCTGGTTAACGAGGATGGTGTCATCGAAAAGATATTCACTCCAAAAGAGATAAAGACCAAGATACACGCCGAGCAGATACTCGACTATATCAACGGTAAGTAAGGCCCATGTCGGGTTGCCGTGGCGTGATGGCATTTAAAAGTGCTTGCGGTGTGGTATCGTAATGCCTGTATCGTGGATACAGGCGGCTTGTAGACAACATTAAAATAAGGATAACGGGATGACACAAGTATGGATAAGTGCCGCCGGACTGTGCGGCGCGTCGATTTTCGGAGCCATATTGGGCTTCTTGTTCAAGGAGTTGCCCCGCAAGTGGAATGACACCGTGCTGGGCTATTGCGCAGGCGTGATGCTTGCCGCCTCCACGCTCGGGCTGATAGTGCCTGCGTTCGATATGTGCGGTGCGGGCAGTTGCTGGGTGGTGGTTGCCGGTGTCATGGCCGGTGCGTTGTTTCTCAATGTGCTTGACCTTGTGACCCCTCACATGCACCATATCACGGGGCTTTCGCCCGAGGAGCATACCAGCAACAAGCGGCTTAAAAACATATTGCTCTTCGTCATGGCCATTGCCATACACAAACTGCCCGAGGGTATAGCGGCCGGAGTGAGTCTCAGCGATATGTCAGACGGCACGTCGTGGACAGTATCGTTTGGAATTGCTTTGCAGAACGTACCCGAAGGCATGGTCATCATAGCCCCGTTGCTCGTGGCCGGTGTTACCCGGTTGCGCACTTTCGCCATATCCGTTGCCATCGGTCTGCTCGAAGTGGCGGGTGTTTGGCTCGGGTTTGCTCTCGGCAGCGTGTCTGAGGTTTTTCTTCCGGTCATGCTCGGTTTTGCGGGTGGTGCCATGCTGTATGTCACTTCCGACGAGATGATACCGGAGGTACACGCCAACGGTTGCCAGAAGCAGGCCACATACGCTTTGCTTCTCGGTTTCATGACTATGATTGTGCTTGAAAAGATTTTCGATTTATAATCTCTTTAACGTTATGGTGACAGTTTTTTCCGGGCGGCATGTTACCGGGAATTTTTTAATAAAAGACAGATGAAAACAAAGATAGGACAGGCCGTGGAGCGAAAGGCTTCCGGCAAGTACAATTGTGCGCAGGCCGTGGCCTGCACTTACTGTGGGGAGGCCGGCATTGATGAGGTTGTCATGCGGGATGTCACAAACGCTTTCGGCGTTGGTATGGGCAATATGGAAGGCACTTGCGGCGCTATTGTGGGTGCGGGTGTGGTTCTGGGGTTGAGATATGGCGATCGTGCGAAGTCGATGAAAGCCATGAAGCGGATTATGAACAGGTTTCAGCACCGTAACGGCTCTACCGTCTGCAAGATGTTGAAAGGAACGGAAAACAAGTGCGTGCTCCGTGAATGCAATGACTGCGTGGCTGATGCCGCTGAGTTTTTGGAGGAGGCTCTCGAAGCGAGTGAGTGAACGGCCGCAGGCCTGATGCCGGTGTGATAGACGGATCCGACGCCTTTATGGCGGTATGCCGCCATGATGTCGGCCGGTGTCAGAACGGTATGGAATAACCTATGCCTGCGTCAATACATTTTTCCGTTTCGCATCCCGATAAGTGCCTCAGGCCGTATTCGGCCTTTATAGTCAGGTTGCTTATCGGCGATATGTTTATTCCGAATGTCCATTTTGCCATATCCGGTTCGGCGGTGTGGGCTGTCCTGTCGTGGCGCACAAACGGTATTGCCGATATCCGTTCCGCTGTCATCAGGCTGCCGATGTCGTAACCTATTTCCGCTCCAAACGAGCGTCCGCCGTCAGCACTTCGGTATATAAGCGACCCGTCGGCCGTGATGCCGTTGTTTTCGTAGTCGGCAGACAGGGCGCAATAGAATGTCGTGCCGTTCTGCCGGTCGAAACAGTCGGCAAAGGCGTGTATCATGCCGTGGTGCGGTTTTCCAGCAAATCCTCCGATGCCTATGCGCAAACCGTCGGCCGGCCGTAAGTCAGCCGTGACGGCCGAACCTAACATTGTGGTGTTGCTCAACGTGAAGTCGGAGTATGCCAGCAGGGCCACCGACCATGACACGTTCTTATACTGTCCGTGTAGAGCCGCTCCAGCCTCATGCCATGTCATGGGCATTATCCTTGATTCGCTTTCCGGATCGTATATGGTCAGCGCCGGACCGCCGGCGTTCGTTATTCCTATTGGAATGTCCACTATTCCGAACTTGATGTTCAGCGCGTCGCTCCATCGCTTATTGACATACAGTTTGTTGGACGAGAAATTGTCTTTCAGGTCGTTGCACCATTCTCCGTCTTCATGGATGCGCTCGTATTCCAGTTCAACCTCAATGCTCCACCCGCGGCCAAACTCAGCCGTGGCCGCACCCACGATGTGCGGAAAGTCCCATATCGTGCGTTCGTTTCCGTAGTATCTGTGGCCGTGGTTCACCTCGGTATATATTTCTCCCGATAACCTTTTGCTGTCTGTGATGTCTTGTCCGGCCGCTGTTGTCGCGACGGCCATGTTAATGACGCAACTTGCAATGATGGTTTCTATTCTTTTCATCTGTAACTGTCGAAATCTTGTTTGGGCATGCAAAGATACGGAATTTATTTATATTTCCGTTTTATCCGGGTTTGTGGTATGTCTGTCCAAGGGCATGTGGCAGTTTGTGGATGTGTTGTGCTTTGTAAATAAAATATCATGCGTGTTTGTGTGCGGCAGGATGGCCGGCCGTGTGATTATTGCCGGCCTTGCGGTGGTGAAAACTTTGAATTATGATACGTTTCGGGGCGGTTTGCCGTCTTTTATGCGTTTGTTCGTTCGCTTTGTCGCAACGGGATACCCGTTGGGTTCCATTTAGCCGCTAAACGGAATGCGTTTAGCGGCTAAATGCAATGCGTTTAGTATCCCGTCGCATTGTAACGGGTATCCTAATGCAGACGCAAAAAAGGCTTCCGATGTTGTTTTCGGAAGCCTTTTTGCGAGTTCGTGGTATCAGGATGTGCCGGTGTGTGCCGGCTGTGTATGCAAACATCACATGCGGATGGTTTGCATTGCGGATGTCGCCACCGCATATTGGTATTTATCCGGTATGTATAATGCCGGGAAATACTATACATACCATATAGTGAAGCCTTGTTTTTCGATGCGAATTTGATGATGGTTGCGGCATGTTGAAGTCCCGGATGTCAAAAAGTGATGTTTCGAGACGTCTTTTTTTCTTGTGCTGTGAGTGGATTGTAGTATGGGTATTGTATGTTGTTTTGTAAAATATTATCATGGTATTTGTGCTCTGTTATGGTTTTGTCTTTCACAAAGTTATGTTTTAAACCGCCATGTCGCAAGCGTTACCGCGATACACTTTACTATACATCAGTCGATATTTTACGGCATATAAACTCTTTGTCGTACCGGCGTTTGTATCTTTTTGTATGCACATTAAATCAGGAAATGCGCAATTTTAATGCTTTTTTCTTTGTCATGAGCGAGAAAAAGATTACTTTTGCATATATTACTATGGTGTGCCCCGCCGCCCTGTGGTGACGGGGCACATTCTGACTGACTAACAATACAATATAATTTTTATGAGTTTGAAAATCGTAGTACTTGCAAAGCAAGTTCCTGACACACGAAATGTGGGCAAGGATGCGATGACAGCCGAAGGCACGGTCAATCGCGCTGCGCTGCCCGCAATCTTTAACCCCGAAGATCTGAACGCTCTCGAACAGGCGCTGCGCCTCAAAGAGCAAAATCCCGGCTCTACGGTCGGAATACTGACTATGGGCCCGCCCCGCGCTGCCGAAATCATACGGCAGGGGCTTTATCGAGGCGCCGACACCGGATGGCTGCTTACCGACCGCCTGTTTGCCGGAGCGGATACGCTGGCCACATCGTATGCGCTGGCCACGGCGATAAAGAAAATCGGTGATGTGGACGTGGTTATCGGAGGCCGTCAGGCCATCGACGGCGACACGGCCCAGGTGGGTCCCCAGGTGGCCCAGAAGCTCGGTCTCAACCAGGTGACATACGCCGAGGAGATATTGAAATGCGAAGACGGCAAGCTGACTATCCGCCGGCAGATAGACGGAGGAGTGGAGACAGTGGAGACACCGATGCCCGTAGTGGTGACGGTGAACGGAAGCGCGGCTCCATGCCGCCCGTGCAACGCCAAGCTTGTGATGAAATTCAAGCGCGCCACGGCTCCGATGGAACGTACCGACGACATGCCTTACAAGGAACTGTATGCCGAGCGTCCGTATCTGACGCTCAACCAGTGGTCGGTGGCCGATGTGGACGGCGATCCGCAGCAGTGCGGACTGAGCGGTTCGCCCACTAAGGTGAAGGCCGTGAAGAACATCGTGTTCCAGGCCAAGGAGTGCAAGACCCTCACGGGAGGCGACGCAGACATCGAGTGCATGATAAAAGAACTGCTCGACGAGAAGATTATCGGATAATTACGAATAATGACAGACGAAATTATGAATAACGTTTTTGTTTATATAGAAATAGAAGGCATTGAGGTGCAGGAAGTCTCTCAGGAGCTGCTCACCAAAGGCCGCAAGCTGGCTGACGAACTGGGTGTGGAGCTGCATGCCGTCGTTGCCGGAACAGGAATCAAGGGAGCTGTTGAGGAACAGATACTGCCGTATGGCGTGGACAAACTCTTTGTCTTCGACGCCGAGGGGCTGTTCCCGTACACATCCGCCCCGCATACTGATATTCTCGTAAACCTTTTCAAGGAGGAGAACCCGCAGATATGCCTCATGGGCGCCACGGTGATAGGCCGTGATCTCGGGCCACGCGTGTCGTCGTCGCTTACCAGCGGACTGACGGCCGACTGCACAGAGCTTGAAATAGGCTCGTATGAAGACAAGAAGAGCGGCAGGACATTCGAGAACCTGCTCTACCAGATACGTCCGGCGTTCGGTGGAAATATCGTTGCTACCATCGTGAATCCCGAGCACCGTCCGCAGATGGCAACTGTGCGCAGCGGCGTGATGCAGAAAGCCGTATATGAGGGCGACTGCCGCAAGGAAGTTGTATATCCCGAGGTCGGCAAATATGTATCGCCGGAAGCTTTCGTCGTGAAAGTTCTCGACCGCCACGTGGAGGCGGCCAAGCACAATCTCAAAGGTGCTCCCATCGTGGTGGCCGGCGGTTATGGCGTTGGCAGCAAGGAAGGGTTCGACCTTCTCTTCAAGCTTGCCAAGGAACTGCATGGTGAGGTAGGCGCGAGCCGCGCCGCGGTGGATGCCGGTTGGGCGGATCATGACCGCCAGATAGGGCAGACCGGTGTCACCGTTCACCCGAAAGTGTACATCGCCTGCGGTATCAGCGGACAGATACAGCATATCGCCGGCATGCAGGACTCTGGCATCATCATCTCTGTGAACAGCGATCCGGAGGCACCAATCAACAAGATCGCCGACTATGTGATCACCGGTACGGTGGAAGAGGTGGTGCCGAAACTGATAAAGTATTACAAGGCGAATAACAAGTGATTGTAGAACAGGAGTTGAGAATAAGAAACTTAGGAAGTTAAAGAAGTTAGGGGAAGTTAAGGAAGTTAAAGGACAATACCTCATGACATATAGCTTTGAGAATATTATAGCCTGGCAGAAAGCACATGCGTTTGTGTTGTCGGTATACAGAGTGACCCGTCATTTCCCGGAAGACGAGAAGTACGGACTGATATCACAGTTTCGCAGAGCGGCCGTTTCGATAGAAGCGAATATCGCTGAAGGCTATAAGCGATTGGGAAAAGTTGATAAATTGAGGTTCTTCAATATCTCACAGGGCAGTCTTGAAGAGTGCAGATCATATAATCTTCTTTCAAGAGACCTTGGACTTTTGCGTCCGGGAGAGTTCGAATTGCTGCACAGCAGCATAGAGGAAACAAGTAAATTCCTTAACTCATATTGCAGGGCGATAGTCAATGACAACGCCATGAGGGATGAAAAGAGTAAGTAAAGGTATTGTCCTTTAACTTCCTTAACTTCCCGTAACTTCTTTAACTTCCGTAAAAAATAAAGAATAAAATGGCAAATTATTATAGCGATCATCCGGAACTTGAGTTCCATCTTCATCATCCTTTGATGAAGCGTATAGTTGAATTGAAAGAGCGCGGCTATGCGGATAAAGATAAATTTGAAGACGCGCCGGTCGACTATGAGGATGCGATAGAGAACTACAAGCGCATTCTCGATATAACCGGTGATGTGGCGGCGAACATCCTCGAGCCTAATTCGGAGAGTGTGGACCTTGAAGGTCCTCATCTGGAAAACGGCCGTATGATTTACGCCTCGAAGACAGTTGAGAACATGGATGCCACCCGCAAGGCCGGGCTATGGGGCATAAGCATGCCCCGCAGGTATGGCGGACTGAACCTGCCGAACACCACATTCTCGATGCTCAGCGAGGTGATAGCCGCCGCTGACGCCGGTTTCCAGAATATATGGAGCCTCCAGTCATGCATAGACACGCTCTATGAGTTCGGCAGCGAAGAGCAGCGAGAAAAATACATACCCCGTATATGTGCGGGCGAGACCATGAGCATGGACCTCACCGAGCCTGATGCCGGTTCGGATTTGCAGCGTGTGATGCTCAAAGCCACATACTCGGAGAAAGACGGTTGCTGGCTTCTCAACGGAGTGAAGCGCTTTATAACAAACGGTGACAGCGACATACACCTTGTGCTGGCACGTTCCGAAGAGGGCACACACGACGGCCGCGGACTGTCGATGTTTATCTACGACAAGCGTCAGGGCGGTGTGGACGTGCGCCACATAGAGCACAAACTCGGCATACACGGCTCGCCGACATGTGAGCTTACATACAAGAACGCCAAAGCGGAACTTTGCGGAAGTACCCGTATGGGACTTATAAAGTATGTCATGGCTCTTATGAACGGCGCCCGTCTGGGCATCGCCGCACAGAGTGTTGGTGTGGAGCAGGAAGCGTACAACGAGGCTCTGGCATACGCCAAGGACCGTGCCCAGTTCGGACAGAAGATCATCGATTTTCCGGCGGTATACGATATGCTCAGCCGCATGAAGGCCAAACTCGACGCGGGACGCTCGCTTCTCTATCAGACAGCACGCTATGTAGATATCTACAAGGCTCTCGAAGATATTGCCCGCGACCGTAAGCTCACTCCCGAGGAGCGTGCGGAGCTGAAGAAATACACGCGTCTGGCAGATGCCTTCACGCCGCTTGCAAAGGGTATGAACTCCGAATATGCCAACCAGAACGCATACGACGCAATCTCGGTGCATGGCGGTTCGGGCTTCATCATGGAGTACAAGTGCCAGCGTCTGTTCCGCGACGCCCGCATATTCTCTATATATGAGGGTACGACGCAGCTCCAGGTGGTGGCAGCTATCCGCTATATAACCAACGGTACGTGCCTTGCTATCATTAAGGAAATGCTCGAAAATGCCGTGGCTCCCGAGTTGCAGGCTCTCAAAGAGCGTGTCGTTCCGATGGTTGCGAAGCTCGAGGGGGCCATCGAGACCGTCAAGGCGGCCGACAACCAGTGTGTGCTCGACTTCCTTGCACGCCGTCTGTATGAGATGACGGCCGACATAATAATGTCTCTTCTCATACTCGATGACGCCACACGCGCTCCCGAACTCTTCACAAAGAGTGCCAACGTGTACGTGCGTCATGCCGAGGCCGAGGTCGAGGGACACTTCGGTTTCATTAAGAACTTCCGTCCGGAAGACATCGAGTACTACATCGCACAGCAGAAAGCGGCAGAGGAATAAGCCGCTGTTCGAGATACGACAAAAAAGAGGCAGACGCTCGTCAGCGAGCGTCTGCCTCTTTTTTGTCCCATTTCCTTGACGGTTATATCGTATTCGGCATTTCTTTGCGTTGCATTCGGGTATTGTCACGCCTCTCTGCCGATGTACTGCTGATATATTTTCAGGCCGAAATCAGGCGTTATGGCATATATGTATTCGAAAATGTCGTCACGGTTATGCTCGTAGTTCAGCCACTCCTTGTCGCTCAGGAAGAAATAGAACTCCACGGGAAGTCCCAACGATGCCGGCTCAAGCTGGTGCACCATTATGGTCATCGAGCTGTTGACCTCAGGATGTCCGGCAAGGTATCGTTCGGCATATCGGCGGAAAAGGGTCAGGTTCACAGTGTCGGGCGTAATCTCTCCGGCGTTGAAATAGCCTTTCTCCACAAGCCTGTCGCACAGTTCACGACCGGCCGGGTGTATGTGGTTGAAGTCGTAATATATCTTGCGGGCAACCCTGCGGCCGTCGCTGTTCTGCATGCCAATCCAGTTTTTGAACGAGTCGTCGACGAGGGTTTGCGGTGTCACGGTAACTATCGTGTTGTCGAAATTGCGCACCTTCACCGTTGTCAGCGTGATGTCTTCCACCGTACCGTCCGCTCCCGCCTTGGGCACCGTTATCCAGTCGCCTTTACGCATCATGTTGTTGCTCGTAAGGCGGATGCCCGCCACGAGTCCTGATATTGTGTCTTTGAATACCAGCATCATGATTGCCGATGTGGCACCGAGTCCGGCAAACAGCTTTGTCGGGCTTTTGTCTATTATTATCGCCACCACGGCGATTACGGCAATGAATATCATTACGATTTTCAGTACGCCGCAAAACGAGTGGAAATACTGTTGGGTTGACGAGTTGATGTTGTTGCCCAACAGTTTCAATGAGTTGATGAACACTATCGCCAGGTTTACTGACATGACCGTGATATATACCGCCGTGGCTCGTTCGAGTATTTCATGCACGGTGTCGAAGCGAGTGAAAATCATCGGGAGCAGGACCCATACCACTACTGCTGGCACGATGCGGCTTGCCGCTTTCAGTATGTCATCGCCAAGGAGAATGTCGTCCCATGTGACTTTGGTCCGTGCGGTGATATTCCGTACGATGGGAGTGACAATTTTCCTGAACAGTATTCCGGCTACGGATGCCAGTACCACGGCGACCAGTACGAGCAGGATGAAGCGTGCCACGGTGACCGACATGCCCGTAAGGCCGCACATCTGGATGATTTTGTCAACGTAATATTCGATTTTTATCATTGCATTTGATTTTTTATTGTTTTATGTTTTGATTTACTCTTTGGTGTCTTGCCGGATCGGATGTGTTGTTTATGAATGTCAAGGTCGGCACAACGAGATACACACCTTGTCTTGAAATGCCTTTCCGTTGTTGCCGTGCATCACTCCCTGGTTTATTATCGCGAAACAAAGCATGTGTCCGTTGGCTGCCGTGCAGTATCCCGCTAGCGAACGGATACCTGTCAGTGTTCCTGTCTTTGCGTGTACGTTGCCGTCGGCAGCGCTGCCTCTCATGCGGTTTCTCAGTGTGCCGTCTTCTCCGGCTACGGGCATGGAGTGGTATAGGTGGTTGAATATCTCGGCGTTCTTGTAGGCATATCGCAGCAGAGCCACTTCAAGCTCGGCCGATACATAGTTGTAGAGTGAGAGTCCGCTGCCGTCGGCAATCTTGTATACGGATGGCGTCAGGCCGCTTTTTCTTATCACATTGCGTATCGTCGTGCGTGCATGAGTTGCCTTTGCGGGCCTGCTTCCGCAGGCTGCCGCAATCTGGTAGAACATAGATTCGGCAAAAAGATTATCGCTGTCTTTCATCATACGCATCAGTATCTGGTCGATGGTGTGGAAGCGTGTGCAGACGGCGAAAGCCCCATCGGGCAACTTACCCTCGGTGTTGAAAGCCTCAACCGTCACTCCGGCTTCTCTAAGTTCCTCGATAAAGCGTTCGGTGAATATGTCTTTTCTCGATATCAGGAGCGGTGACAGGGTGGGGTTCTTGTCGTCCCAGCACCATCCTTCACCCAACCTGTCGCTGTCTTTCATGCTTTTATCTGCCACTATGCGGCCCCTGATGGTGTCTACGCTCATTTGCCTGATGCTCTCGACAAAGGCTTTCATGTCGTCGCTGTTGAACAGCGGGTCGAAACCTCCCACGCAGTATATGTCACCGGTAAGCGTGTTGTTGTTTATCTTGCCTGTATAGTAGAGTGAAGTGCGAAACTGATAAGATCCGCCGAGCCTGTCGAGAGCAGCCACTGCCGTTACCACCTTCATGGTGGATGCCGGACGCAACATCTGTTTCTCGTTGTGGCGGTAGATTATGCTGTCGGCCGTGAGGTCGTAGACCATCAGCCCCACTTGTGAGGTCTCGAACATGCTGCCTTCGAGCAACCTGTCTATCTCTGTCTGTGCACCCGTAGGCCACGGCAGTTCCGGAACAGCCGTGGCGATAGAGTCTGTTTCCGTGCCGTATGCCGCGGCTTCCGTTTCGTTGTCTCTTTCCCTTTCGTCTGGTTCCGTTTCAGTCTGCGACCAGGCATGTATAGACAGAAAGGAGATGATGATAAAAATATAAAACCTGTTCATTGAACTTACAAATAGACGCACAAAATTACTTTATTTCGCCGAGAATTCCAAGTGTTTACGGTTTGTTTTGCCTGTTTTTGCATAACGATGACCTGAGTGTGCCGGCATATATGGTGTTCTTCGGTCGCATATTGTGTATAATCCGGATGATGACAGAGACAGTGAGAAAGAAATGAAGGTGTTTTTAAGTGGCCCGCCATGAGTGCTCCGGCTTTCGTATTGCGGTAATATCTTTGCCGTGTTGTGCCGTCGGAGCTATCGGCAGGTAATGCGGCCGTTGCATGCCGATAATGTATTTTGCACGGTGTCCGTATTGTGCATGGTACCATGATTAAGTGTCTGTAAAATCAAATTTTCGTCTGCTTGCTTGTTCATTGTAAATAAAAATAGTTACTTTTGCATCGTAATTAAAACAACGTTTTTATGGTTTTTAAATACGATTTTCTTGTGATCGGCTCGGGGGTGGCCGGTATGAGTTACGCCCTGAAAGTAGCGAGAGCGCATAAAGGCAGGGTCTGTGTCATCTGTAAGACATCGCTCGACGAGGCAAACACCTCGTTTGCCCAGGGCGGAGTGGCTTCGGTTACAAACCTTGCGACAGACAATTTCGAGAAACATATAGAAGATACGATGATAGCCGGCGACTATATCAGCGACCGGAAGGCTGTAGAGCAGGTTGTGCGCAACGCTCCTGAGCAGATAAAAGAACTCGTTGAGTGGGGCGTGAACTTCGACCGTCGTGATGACGGAGAGTTCGACCTGCACCGGGAGGGCGGACACTCGGAGTTCCGTATACTGCACCATGCCGATGACACAGGCGCGGAGATACAGCGCGGACTGATGGCCGCCGTGCGTGCCTGTCCCGATATAGACATAAAGGAAAACCACTTTGCGGTGGAGATTATCACCCAGCACCACCTCGGAGCGCGCGTCACGCGCCGCACACCGTATATCCACTGCTATGGAGCATACGTGCTCAATCCCGATACCGAGAAGGTGGACACGTACCTGAGCAAGGTCACCCTGATGTGCACGGGCGGTTGCGGGGCGGTGTATCAGGCCACCACGAACCCCGTCATAGCCACCGGCGACGGAGAGGCCATGGTGTACAGGGCCAAGGGAACGGTGGCCGACATGGAGTTCGTGCAGTTCCACCCCACGGCACTCTACCACCCGGGCGAGACTCATCCCGCCTTTCTCATAACCGAGGCCATGCGCGGATATGGCGGAATACTGCGCCTGCCGAACGGTGAGTCGTTCATGGAGAAATACGACGAGCGGCTGTCCCTCGCACCGCGTGACATTGTGGCGAGAGCCATTGACAAGGAAATGAAAATCCACGGGCTCGACCATGTGTGCCTCGATGTGACGCACAAGAATCCCGAGGAGACCCGCCGCCACTTTCCCAACATCTACCATAAGTGCAAGACGATGGGCATCGACATCACGCAAGATTATATCCCCGTGCGCCCGGCCGCCCACTACATGTGCGGAGGTATCAAAGTAGACCTCAACGGGCAGTCGTCCATCGAACGGCTCTATGCCATCGGTGAGTGTGCCTGCACCGGACTGCATGGCGGAAACCGCCTGGCGAGCAACTCTCTGATAGAGGCTGTCGTATATGCCGATGCCGCCGCACGTCACTCGCTGGCTCATGTGGATGAGTATGACTTCAACGACAAGGTACCGGAATGGAACGATGAGGGTACGCTCACCAATGAAGAGAAGGTGCTCATCACTCAGAGCGTAAAGGAAGTGACGCAGATTATGAGCAACTATGTGGGAATAGTGCGCAGCGACTTGCGTCTGCACCGTGCGTGGAACAGGCTCGACATGCTGTATGAGGAGACGGAGAACCTGTTCAAGCGAGTGAAGGCGAGCAGGGATATATGCGAGCTTCGCAACATGATAAACGTGGCGTATCTCATCACCCGCTGGGCGATAGAGCGCAAGGAGTGCCGCGGACTGCACTACACCACCGACTACCCGCTGCATGCCTACGACAAGAACTGACCGGCCTGCGGCAGTAACCGGCGACTAAGAAAACGAAAATCCGTGCCACACGACCGAGAGTCATACGTGGCACGGATTTTCGTTGTATATAAATATAGGTGTGTTTTATTGTGCGAAAGAGAGCATCAGCGATACACCGACCGGCATGTTGTACATTGCGTCGAACATCACTATATACTGTCTGGCACAGTTTTCCATGAATTGCGCCGATGCGCCGTCGTTGTCATAACCGCCGTGGAAGTCGAGTACGGATGTTACTTTGTTGCCGTTCAGCGTGAAACCGTCTCCGTCGTTGTCGCCGTCTTCGCCGTACACGAATTCCCATGCAAGGCGTTCCGTACGGAAAGTGAGCGTCTGGATGAGTTTGCTCACGCGGTTGCCGGCATCGCGCGTCACGTTAATTTCGGCCTTTGTGATACCACCGAAATAGTAGACCGACGCGCCCGTGATGTCGCATTGATAGTTGAGGGTGCTTTCGTTCATGTTGCCGAACACCGGTTTGGCAGGCAGTTTGGCCACGTTGTAATATCCGGGTTCGCTGTTGCTGAGGTTCGGGTCGTATGTAAATCCGATGCGGTCTGTGGTGAAATAGAAATCCATCAGCTTTTTCATGTCCGACATTTTCTTGCCGATGACATACATTTGGGCAACGATAGTGTTGCCCTTTTTGCTCAAAGCACTTTCAATGCCCATCGGCCGGTCGGCTCTCGTGCTCCGCATTGTTTTGATCATCTTGCGTGTCTGCTTGTTTGCGGGAGCGTAGTCGGCATCGTCATCATCGCCATTTATCATGTAGTCGTACAGTGCGTCGGCAATCTCGCGGCTTCCGCATTCAAATCTTGCGTCGGCCTTTGTGCATACTCCGCCGGCCGCCTCGAACCGGCAGACCACCGTAACGCCTGTTTCCTGGCCCGCAGACTGTTGCGGGCAGAAGTAGGATGTGCCGTTTTCCGTATCTCCCGACCAGCCTGTTTCTACCGGGTCGGGACCGTTTCCCGGGCCATATCCGCCGTTGTCTCCTTCGTCATCGTCGCTTGAACAGGCCGTGAACGACATCATTGCGCACAGCATCATCATGCCGGCAATCATCATTTTCGTTGATAAAAACTTTTTCATAAATGATTTTTTGTTTTTGTAAAGTTGGCAGGTCCTTTGTTTTTGTTTATTGTTTTTATGCGTGTTCCGAGTCTTGCCGCAAGGCGGACCCGTTGCCCCGGGGGTGACTTGAACATGATGCAAAGGTAATAAAAAAATCGTTACGCCGCATTGTATCGTTCAAAATATCGTGAAGTGTATCGCGATGATATTTGCGTTTCATCGGTTTTGGCGGTATTTTTGTTTGTCCCGAAAGCGATATAAAACGATAAAATCATGATAAATATTTACAAAAGAACCTATTGCAACAGTCGTGCCAAAGTGCCTTTACATGCTGTCCTGCGGCTATGAACGACTGCAATATTTGATAAATGCCGGTGGGGCGGCAGCGTGCGGTATTGCCGCTATATAATATGTGGTGGGCCGTGGTAGCCCGACAGGCATCCGGTTTGTCGGTAAACCGCTGCGGCGGGGTGCCCGATGTGTATTCATCGGACACCCCGCCGCTTTTTTGTTTGTACATAAACGGCCTGAAACGGGGTGCTTGTTGCGCTGCATCCGGCAGCTCGTCACGGTACAACGGGTATCTTAATGCACGGCATTCGGATGCCGAATGCGGCGCAACGGTTTGCCGAACGTGATGCAATGCCGCTCCGGACGCGCAAACACGGCACGGGCGTCGCTTGTCGTCCGTGTTTTTATCAAAAAACAAAGTAAAAACCATCGTCCAGCAATCGGTTTCCGCATGACTTTTTATCGCAGTCCGGACAAAGGATGGTTGATATTTTATTTACAAAGCATGGACGTTGAAGCGCATTCCGTTCAGTGCCGGCATGCCGCTTTTTGCGCCATTGTCAAATAAAGAGGTGAAGCGTTATCGTTTTTCGTCACTTATTTATTATCTTTGCATAGCTATTTACAACAACAATAATAACTACTGAAAAATGAAAAGACTGCTATCTGCCATTATCGTATTCGGAGCGTTGGCCGTGCCTGCGGCGGCTCAGAAACTGAAACCGGTTGAAGACGTAAACAAAGTGATAGACAACACCCCCGACAGCATCAACAAGGCTCTCATGGCCCGTCCCGCTCCGGGCACGACCCGGAAGGGCGGCAATCCGGTGCTATTTCTCATCGGCAACTCGACGATGCGCAACGGCACGCTGGGCAACGGCAACAACGGACAGTGGGGCTGGGGATATTTCGCCCACAGGTTTTTCGATGCCGGCAAGATAAGCGTCGAGAACCAGGCTCTCGGCGGAATGAGCACACGCACGTACTACAACAAGCTGTGGCCGGCGGTGCGCGAGGCCCTCAAACCCGGCGACTGGGTGATAATATCTATCGGGCACAACGACAACGGACCGTTCGACGAGGGCCGTGCGCGCGCCGTGATAAAGGGCACGGGACACGACTCGCTCGAAGTGACGATAAAGGAGACGGGCGAGAAAGAGACCGTCTACACATACGGCGGATACATGCGCAAGTATATAGCCGACTGCCGTGCCGCCGGGGCGCATCCTATACTGATGTCGCTAACGCCCCGCAACGCGTACGGCGAGGACGGGAAGATAGTGCGCAAGCCCCACGGGGCATGGCTCGAAGAAATCAGCCGCGAGCAGGGCGTGCCCTACGTAGACCTCAACGAAATATCGGGCGCAAAGCTCGACCGCTACGGCAAGTGGAAAGAGAGCTACCACTTCTATAAGGACAACATACACACGAGCCGCTTCGGGGCGGAGATGAACGCCCGTTCGGCCGCCGAGGGAATAGCCGCAAGCGCCGACCCGGCATTGGCGCCGCTGCAAGCGATGATGATAAACGTGGTTCCGGATACTGTGGCCGTGAGGCGTGAGAAAGGCAAGCCGGTGGTGTTCATCACCGGAGATTCTACAGTGAAAAACGAAGACAAGGACGAGAACGGCATGTGGGGCTGGGGATCGCAAGCCTATACAATCTTCGATGATAGGAAGATCACATGTGTTAATTGCGCCCATGCTGGCCGCTCTACCCGTACATATCTCAACGAGGGACGATGGGATCGTGTGTACAACAGTCTGCAACCGGGTGATTTTGTGCTAATACAGTTCGGACATAATGACATAGGACCAATCAACAAAGACCGTGCGCGCGGCACGATACCAGGTACGTCTGACTCAACCCGTGTATACAAGATGGAGAAAGGCGGAAACTATGAACTTGTGTATACGTTCGGCTGGTATCTTAAAAAGTTCATACAGGATGTTCGCGAGAAGGGCGCCACTCCGATACTTGTATCCCTAACACCTCGAAACGAGTGGCCGAAAGGCAGGATTGAGCGTCGCAACGACAGCTATGGAAAGTGGTATCGTGAGGTTGTCGATGCGACCGGCGTCGAATTTGTGGATATGCACAACATTACCGCCGACTATCTCGACAAGAAGTGCGGAAGCAAAGAAAAGGCGATGAAATACTACAACCGGGACCACACTCACACCTCACTTCTCGGTGCCAGGACCAATGCTAAGAGTATGGCGAAAGGCTTGAAGGCCAACAGGAGCAAGCTGGCGGGGTATTTGAAGTGAGATTTGTCTTTAACTCCAGCAGACGCAGTCCGCGATAATTCCCTTAACTCCTCTAACTCCTTGAAAGAATAAAAAAAATGATCGACCGCCCTACCGTAGAACGAATACTTGATGCCGCAGAGATTGTAGACGTCGTCTCAGACTTTGTCACCTTGCGCAAGCGTGGGGTAAACTATGTTGGTCTGTGCCCGTTTCATGACGACAAAACGCCATCGTTCTATGTATCGCCAGCCAAGGGGCTGTGCAAGTGTTTCTCATGTGGCAAGGGAGGAACACCCGTTCACTTTATCATGGAGCATGAGCAACTGTCTTATCCGGAGGCATTGAGGTGGCTTGCTAAGAAATACAGCATAGAGATAAAAGAGCGGGAACTGACCGACGATGAACGGCGCGAGGCCAACGAACGTGAGAGTATGTTCATAGTCAATGAATGGGCGAAAGACTATTTCATGGACATAATGCACAACAACGAAGACGGACAGGCCATCGGAAAGCAGTATTTCCGCAGTCGTGGAATACGAGACGACATCATGAGGAAGTTCCAGCTCGGCTATGCTCCTATGCGGCGCGATGCCATGTCGAAAGCGGCCATAGCCAAAGGATACAAGGAGGAGTTTCTCGTAAAGACCGGACTGTGCTATAAAAAGGAGAGCGGAGAGCTGGTAGACCGATATTCGGGAAGGGTGATTTTCCCATGGTTCAATATCAGCGGAAAGGTAAACGCTTTCGGAGGACGGCTTCTCGATTCGCGAACCAAGGGCGTGCAGCAAAAGTATGTCAATTCGCCCGAGTCGGAGATATACCATAAGGATCACGAGCTTTACGGACTATATCAGGCCAAACGCGCGATAGTGAAAGAGGATTGTGTGTATATGGTGGAAGGATATACCGATGTGATAGCAATGCACCAGTGCGGCATTGAGAATGTGGTGGCCAACTCTGGAACGGCTCTCAGTGTGTATCAGATACGCATGTTGCACCGCTTTACTGCAAACGTAGTGCTGTTGTACGACGGTGATGATGCAGGCATTCATGCCGCCATGAGGGGAACAGACATGCTGCTTGCCGAGGGTATGAACATCAAGGTACTGCTTCTGCCCGACGGAGACGACCCCGACAGTTTCTCAAGGAAGCATAGCGCGGATGAGTTTGTGGCATATATAGACGGTCATCAGACCGATTTCATACAGTTCAAGACAGACCTTCTGCTTAAAGGTGTGACTGATCCGGTGAAGCGTTCGGAGGCGATAGGCAGCATAGTGCGCAGCGTCTCGGTCATTCCGAACCAGATAACACGCGATACTTATATCCACGAGTGCTCGCATAGGCTCGGCATGAGCGAGCGGACGCTTATCAACACTATGAACAGTTTTATCCGCGGTGACGTGGAAAACAAGGCCAAGGAGGCTGAGCGCGAGCAGAGAAGGCAACAGCAGGGCGATGAGGCAGACGGTCAACATGCTGTGGCCGTGTCCTCGCCGCAGCCCCGGATAGGGCTGCACACCGTGGCCGAACAGGCAAGTGAGGTGGAGCGTATGCTGATACAGAGCGTCATCAAGCATGGCGAGGAGATAATATTCGACGGGCTTGAAACGGAAGACGGACAGGCCGTGAGCCTCTCTGTGGCACAATATATTGACTACGACATGGCACAGGACGGTCTTGTGTTCGGCAACGAGCTTTACAACCGCATATTGGCTGAGGCCGTTGAGCACAACAATGACGAGGGCTTCCACGCCGAGACATATTTCATGCATCATCCAGATGTGGAGATAAGCAGGCTTGCCGGACAGCTCGTCATAAACCGGTACCAGCTCAGCCGCAGTCTCGAAATGAAGCATAAGCCCGAGACATTGCGGCAGCGTGTGGTTCATCTGATACTCGATTTCCGGATGGACATAGTCAAACGGCGCCTTGCCGACATTCAACAGCAATTGCGGCAGGCGGGCAGCGACATGGACCGTATAATGCAATTGATGCAGGAACACAAGGACACGCAGATGTTGCGGGATGCCCTTGCCCGACAGCTCGGTAGCGACATAATGGTGAATTGATACCTTACAGTGGCGCGTGTTAATAGTAAACGGTATTGCCAGGGAGATGATTGAAGTTGGAAAATAAGGATAATGACCGCAAGGCGTGGTTAATTATAAAATCAAAAAACAGTATGTATTATATTCAAAAGACAATAGAAATATCGGCTTGTCACAGTCTTACGCTTGACTATGAGAGCAAATGTACGCACAGGCATGGACATAATTGGGTTATAACGGTATTCTGCAAGTCGAGGGAACTGAATGCAAACGGCATGGTATGTGACTTCACTGAGGTGAAAAACAAGATTAAAGGGTATCTCGATCATGGTGATTTGAATGAACTGTTGCCTTTCAATCCCACTGCGGAGAACATAGCAAAGTGGTGTACCGAGCAGATACCGCAATGCTATAAGGTCTCGGTTCAGGAGAGTGAGGGCAACATTGCGACTTACGAGGAAGACTGACGGTATGCCGAAATCGGCAGGATAAGGTTTAAGAAAAAAGAAAGAAATAGCGTATGAGAGGGATTAAAAAGGTTAACGAGATATTCTATTCATTGCAAGGCGAGGGGCACAATACAGGTCGTCCGGCTGTCTTCGTGCGCTTCTCGGGGTGCAACTTGAAGTGTCCTTTCTGCGATACGGAACACTCCGCGGCGTATGAGATGAGTGATGATGAGATACTTTCGGCTGTCAGCCGCTACCCGTCCCGCTTTGTAGTGCTCACCGGCGGCGAGCCGTCTTTGCAGGTCGACGATGCTTTTGTGGCGTTGTTGCATGATGCCGGCTTTGAGGTAGCCATGGAAACAAACGGTACCCGCCCCGTTCCCTCAACGATAGACTGGCTTACCGTATCCCCGAAAGAGGCTTTTCTCGGCAGTGCGGGTCGGCCTGCCATAACACGTTGCAATGAGCTGAAGTGCGTGTTTGGCGGCAAGGCGTTTGACAGTACCACCAGTGGCTTATCGTTGTCGCTGTCGTGCCGGGATGTATCCGATTATGGAATAGAAGCCGATTATTATTATCTGCAGCCCTGCGATACGGGTGACAGGGAGTCGAACGGCACGATAACAGCCGCTTGTATGGAGTATGTCAAAGAACATCCGAAATGGCGGATGTCGCTTCAAACCCATAAGCTGGTAGGTTTCAGATGAGTGACCGGGCCTATGGCAACAACGGGTAAGTCACGCTGCCACTATAAACAAGCAACATCACTGAAACAAACAAATAACATACTGCGATGCACGAACTATACCTTACGCTCGTAATTCTCAATGACATAGTCGTCATTCTCGCCATTATACATGTGCTGATGGACAATCGTCTGCCGGCAAAGACAATGGCGTGGGCGCTCGTTATATACTTTGTGCCGGTGGCAGGCATTGTGCTTTATGTGTTCTTCGGTGTCAATACGCGCAGAGATAGGCTTGTGAGCGAGCGTAGCATGAACGAGATCACAAGGCGGTCGATGCTCAGTTTTGTCGGACAACAAGACCTGCGGTTGCCGGAAAACCACAAACAGACCATCGATTTGTTTGTAAATCAAAGCATGGCACTGCCTTTCAAGGATAATACCGTAGACATATATACCGACGGTTACGGATTCTTTCCGGCATTGCTAGCCGCCATTCGTAATGCTACGTCACACATACATATCGATATTTACATTTTTGCCGATGACGCTCTCGGCCGTCTTGTGTCCGACTCGCTTATCGACAAGGCGAGACAGGGAGTCGAAGTGCGTGTCATTTACGATGATGTGGGCTGCTGGAACGTGAGCCGCCATTTCTTTGAGCGTATGCGTGAAGAGGGTATCGAGGTTTGTCCTTTCCTGCCTGTGCGGTTTCCATCGTTCACCAGCAAGGTCAATTACCGCAACCACCGCAAGATAATCGTTGTAGACGGCAAGGTCGGATTTATCGGTGGAATGAACATAGCGCAGCGCTATGTGAAAGGTGTTGAAGGCAGGCCGTGGCGCGACACGATGACAAAGATAACCGGCAGTGCGGTCTATTCGCTGCAAAGAGAATTTCTTGTAGACTGGTATTTCGTGGATCGCACGCGTCTTTCAGACCGAAAGTACTATCCCCCTGTGGTATCGTCAGACTATGACGACTGTCTGATACAGATTGTGACGGGCGGTCCCGTGACCCCGTTTCCCGAGATTATGCAGGGATATATGCGCGTGATAATTGCCGCCCGTAGATATATATACATCGAGACGCCCTATTTCATACCTACCGAGCCGGTACTTTTCGCCTTGAAGACAGCCGCGCTTGGCGGCATAGACGTGCGTATTATAGTGCCCGAGCGCAGCGACGCACGTTTCGTGGAGTGGGCCGGCAGGTCATATCTGCGTGACATGACGGCCTCAGGTGTGAAAGTCTATCTGTATGAGAGCGGATTTCTGCACAGCAAAATCCTTGTCTGCGACGACTCTCTTGCCACGTGCGGATCAACAAATGTCGACTCGCGCAGTTTTGAAAACAATTTCGAGTCAAATGCTTTTTTCTATGACGAGACCGTCGCCCGCCGTTTCAGGCGTATCTTCCTTGAAGATCTCGGCCGTTCCGTTCCGTTGTCGGAAAAGCCCGGTCGCATGAATCCAGGCTTTTTTCCGCGTCTTTGGGAGAGTCTTACCCGGCTTCTTTCGCCGCTTTTGTGAATAGCGAGAAGTTTACGCTTCCGTAGGCACGGTGCTCCACGAAATGCGTGTTTGTGCTGAAATCATATTCCTTTCCGTGTTCGAGTACGAACATGCCGCCGTCTGCCAGCAGTCCTTTCTCGAATATGATATCAGGTATTTCACCCAGATTTTTTAGTGCGTAGGGCGGGTCTGCGAATATGAAGTCAAACTGTTGCTTGCACGATTTGACAAACCTGAACACATCTCCGCGGACAGGCAGGCAGGTGTCTGTGCCGAGTTTTTTGAGGCATTGCAATATAAAGGCGTGATGATCCCTGTCCTGTTCCACGCTCACCACCCGTTTGCACCCACGGGATACAAGTTCGAGCGAGATGCTTCCGGTGCCTGCGAACAGGTCTAAAGCCGTGCTTCCGTCGAAGTCGGTGTATGCGTTCAATACGTTAAAGATATTTTCTTTCGCGAAATCCGTCGTCGGTCTTGCCTTGAACGAACGCGGCACATCAAATCGTCTGCCTTTGTATATTCCTGTTATTATTCTCATTTTGCCGTATGTCCTTTTCTGCTTCGCTTATCTTCCTTTTACGTATAGCGTCATCAGGTCGTATGGAATGTTCTTTATCTGTGTCACCTGCGCACGGTTGAAATCGCCCGACGGGTTGATGATATATGTACGTCTGATGAATTTTTTCAGCTCTTCGGTTATCCAATCGCTGTCCGGAATGTTTCCCACGAGGTGTATCTCGTCCCGCTCCTGGTCGAGCATCAGTTGTTTCCATACGTAGAGCAGGAAGTATAGAGAGTCGTGTGCGTTTGTTGTGTCGAACGTGTTACAGTATTTGAAGCGGTGCTGTGTGAAGCTGAAAAGCTCCAGCTTCCCGTCGTGGAAGTAGCCGTACAGTTTGTTTCTGTTGCCCGTGAAACTGCGTTGGTGAAGATAACGCCACACGGGAGCCATGGCGCACATGAACGTGGGATGCTTGAAGTTATCCTCAATCACGAGTTTGAGATCTTTGTTTACCGAGAACAGGGCCACTGCGTTAAGGTCCGGCAGCACATTGTGCATCACGGTGTCGCTTCCGTTTGTCGTGTACGCGTGTCTGTACAGCATGTCTTTCTCGCCTTCACTGAACAGGTCGGTGGGTATCAGCATTACCGGAGATACGATTACCGCCGTCACTCTTTGAAATCCTTCGGCAGGCATGTCGGCCGTTTTCAGCGCTTCCCTGAGGTTTGCGGCCATTGATATCCCGCTTTTCACGGTATAGGGTTCGTATACGACGGAGTTTCCCTCGGCCGTGCTTCTCACGGTTGAGAACGAGAGTGTGTGGCTTCCGACCCTTATCGTCAGTCTCTTATTGTTGGTCGTAGGGGCTGTCCCGGTGGTATTCATGATTGGGTATTGCGATGTAATTGTGAATTGTTCATTTTCCTTTTTCCCAGTTTCCGGCATTGCCGTTGTTCTCTGTAAGGCTGCCTATGCGCAGTCCGGGGAACAGTCCGGCGCTGTTGGCCTCGTCTGTTATGGCGTTGATGGAGTTTTTGTCGAGGCCTTCGAGATAGTCGGCATACTCGGCTCCGCATTCCATCAGCGGCACAATTTCGCCCGCCCGGGACATCGTGGTGCCGGTGGCGAGCCTGAACTCCTTGTTGGCGCTGTGCGGAATGTATCTCAGCGAGTCGGCCATCCAGCCGCCTCTTACAAGCGTTTCGAGCGACGGGCAGTAGTGGCCGTTGGCCTTTCGGAAAGACTCTTCGGAGCGTCTGATTTTTACCAGCCGCCGTTTCACGTCTTTCTCGCGCTCCGTGCGCTTGCTGTCAAACCTCATCGGAGCCTGTATGCTGGCCACGCAAAGATATGCCAGCAGAGCCACAGCCCCTGCCAGGACGATGTTTATGGCGTTGCCTTTTATCTTCATCCGCTGTCAATGTCGTTGTTACAGACTGCAAAGATAATCAATAATTCTCAATAGCCTTGATTCTCTTCTTTGTTTTCTTGCGCTTTTTCCATGTGAAAAGGTCTACAACATCAAACGTTGCCGTTGCCGTTTGCCTCGGCGCTGAGAGTGCGGCGTCTTTTATCGGACCCATCACGAACGGTGAAATCTTTGGTCTCTTGCCTTTTATCACCACCTCGTTGAGCCTGTTCATGTTGGGCAGCAGTTCTATAGTGTCTTTCAGCTCGTGCCTGTCCATCATCCTGCCTTCGTATTTGGAGTGTTTGAATGTGAGTGTGCGGGCCGAGTCGGGACAAGTGAAAATACCTGTATATTCGGTTTTCGTCCGGCAAGAGTCGATATTGTTGAATATGATTGTGACATCCCTTATCGGTGTGCCTGTCTCCATGTCGGTCACCACATGGCTGGTCTGCGCCATGCCGTATGTGCAGCATAGTGTCACGGCCGTCAGTATGGCATGTTTATGTGAAAGGGTTGTCATGATGTTTTTACCGTATTGTCATCGGTTGCTTGTTGTTTCAAAATTATTAATAAAAATTGATAAGTGCTGTTTATAAATACTTTTTTTACTGTTAGATAACCATGATTAACAGTTTTATTATCCTTTTCGGCTATATCCGTTTCGTCTGTTATATCGCGAAGTGTATCGTGAAAATTGTTGTTTCATGTCCGGTTTTGTGCTATCTTTGTGGCATATTAAATAATTTGACGATATGAATTGTATGATGTTTTTATTACAGGCGGATGCTCTTTCGCGTATGTTTATGCACAAAAGAAATACCATGAAATATGATATTTCCATGTTTCGGGCATTTTGATGTATCGAATATATATTAATTATTGTTTGGCTGTCTATGCCGGCATGTGTGTTTGCGGAACTTCACAATGGCGTGAAATTCCGCATTTTTTTATGTTTCGATATGTATATTTATGCAAATAAGCCTTCCCGCAGGCTTTCGGCGGGTATCCCGTTGCGTTGCGTTTAGCGGCTAAACACAACGCAACGGGTGTCTAAACGGAAGGTAACGGGTATCCGAATGCAGTGCAACGGGTATCCCGTTGCGGAATATCGGTAATTCGGGCACATGACAATGAAAAATATATCATTTCTTAAAGTCTTTATACTCGTATAATGCTTGATTTTGCATAAATATGCAGTCGGAGACGTAATACTGGTGGTATGAATAATATTTACAATATTGATGGTCTTATTCCGTTCCAGGCTTGTGCCTTTCATGTCTTCACCCGCTGTATTGCTGCCGTTCGTCGGCATTGTCGTTCTTCATGTACACCTGTTTCCTTGTTGGTGAAAAATTTGTCCGTTCCGCCTTTTCTTCTTACCTTTGCGTTTATGATAGGCGAAGAACTTACATACAGGGTGCGCCTGGCGCTCGGCGTGGAGCCTACGGCCGAACAGGCCGCTGCCATAGACACGTTTGTCCGTTTCATGACGGATGCCGGCGAGCGGGTGGTCATGGCAATGCGTGGAGCGGCCGGTACGGGAAAGACCACCCTTGCGTCGGCCGTGGTGAAAGCCCTGACAGCGCTCGGATGGAAGATAAGGCTGCTCGCCCCGACCGGTAGGGCGGCGAAGGTTCTTTCGCTCTATTCCGGTGTTCGGGCCGGTACTATACACAGGCGGATATACCGACAGAAGGCGTTGTCGTCCGACATGTCGGGCTTCCGGCTTAGCGACAACCTGTATTCCGACACGCTGTTCATCGTAGACGAGGCATCGATGATAGCCGATGGTGGCGGTGGTTTCGGTACCGGGCGGCTTCTCGACGACCTTATGGAGTATGTATATGGCGGGCGTAACTGCCGGCTTATGTTTATCGGCGACCGTGCCCAGTTGCCGCCCGTCGGTGAGACGGAGAGTCCGGCACTTTCGGCCTCTGCACTTTCAGCGTATGGTCTTAAGGTGTATGAGGCCGATTTGAGCGAGGTTCTCCGGCAGAGTGCCGAGTCGGGCATATTGTATAACGCCACCGTAATACGTCGGATGATGGCCGATAGCGGCAATGTGTCCATGCCTCGGGTGAGATTTGCCGGATTTGCCGATATTGTTTCTGTGTCCGGCGAAGAACTGATAGAGACTCTTGCCACAAGCTATGGCGAGGTGGGAACAGACGAGACAATGGTAGTCACGAGGAGCAACAAGCGGGCGAACGTGTACAATAAAGGTATAAGATCGATGGTGCTCGGCCGTGAAGAGGAACTGGCGGCAGGCGACATGGTGATGATTGTGAAGAACAAATATCTCGGGGAGACCGAACGCAGGGAGCACGGTAATATAGAGTTCATTGCCAACGGCGATCGGGCGCGGGTCGGAAAGGTGCGCAATGTGCATGAGCAGCATGGTTTCCGATTTGCCGACGTGACTCTTGAATTTCCCGATTACGACGGAATGGAGCTTGTATGCACGGTGGTTCTCGACTCGTTGCACTCAGAGGCTCCGGCGCTTACGCTCGAGCAGAGCGGGCGGTTGTTCGATGCCGTGATGGCCGATTACGCCGATATACCACGAAAGGCCGACCGGTTGAAGAGTTTGAAGACAGATAAATACTATAATGCCATGCAGATAAAATATGCATACGCCGTGACGTGCCATAAGGCGCAGGGCGGGCAGTGGGCGCATATATATGTGGATCAGGGATATATGACAGACGAGATGCTCACTCCCGACTATATCCACTGGCTTTATACGGCGTTCACCCGGGCTACGGAAAAACTCTTTCTCGTCAATTGGCCGAAGGCTCAGACAGAGTATGTATGACATGCGGCAAATGTATGCAGGCACATGGACAAGTTTTTTTCTTTAATACATTAATCATATAAATAAAAAACAGAGGCGTAAACAATGCTTTATATCACAGAGGATATTCACTCGTTCGACCTGTTGCGGGCTATCGATGCCTTGCCGCCGCAACGGCGCCTGAAGGCCATGGCATTCAGGCACGAGACCGATCGCCGTGCGTGTACGGCGGCATATATGCTTCTGAGCAGGGCTTTATATCAGGAGTACGGCATCGACGAGCCGGTGGAACTCGGCTTACATGAGGGCGGCAAGCCGTTTATCGTAGGCCGTGAAGATATACATTTCAACCTTAGCCATTGCCGGTCTGCGGTGGCCTGTGCGGTTGACGGTAACAGGGTGGGGGTTGATATCGAGACCATCCGTGCGTTCAATGAAAATCTTGCGCGCAGGGTTCTCGGCGAGCGTGAATACTTGGATGTGATGGCGGCCCAACGGCAGGATATTTCCTTCATACGTTACTGGACAAAAAAAGAGAGCTACCTTAAAATGACAGGCGAGGGCATCCGCCGCGACCTGCGTTCCATACCGTTGGAAGAGGCGCGCTTCGATACGGTGGAGAGTGATGCCGGAGGATATGTATGCACGGTATGTGCCGACCTTTCGTCCGGCTCCCGTCCGCTGGCTGTAAACAGAATATCGCTCTTATAGGGCAGGGCGGAAGGGAAACCGGCAAATAATATAAAAACAATATACAGACAGAGCATAATCATGGCAATACTTATTGCAATCATTTCAGCCGTGACAGGCATTTGCGTCACATACGCATTAATGCGTCGCGGCATGTCAGAGAAAGACAAGGTTATTACCGCGCGTTCGATAGAAATGGAACGCACGGCCACCGAGTTGGGTATAAGAAACGAGCAACTGGCAAGGCTCGCCGAGCGTGCGACCGCCCTTGAAGCCGAAAACAAGACTCTCGGCGCACGGTCGCAATCGCAGGCACGTGAGATAGAGTTGTTGCGCAAGCATGCCGACGAGGAGGCCAGGGTGCGCCGCGAGCAGTTTGCCGAACAACTGCGCACGGCAAAAGAGCAGATAGCCAACATGGCTACACGGATAATGGAGCAGAACGCCGACAAGCTGAAAGAGCGCAATACGGAGAATATCGGCCATATCACCCAGCCGCTGAAAGACGCCATCAGTGAGATGCGCAAGGCCATAACGGACAACATCAAGGACTCAGCCGAGCACTCGGCGTCGTTCCGCGAGCAGATATGCCGCATGATAGAGAGCAACAGGGAGATAGGAGAGAAGGCCGAATCGCTGGCAAACGTGCTCCGGCGCGACAACAAGGCGGCGGGAAACATGGGCGAGATAATTCTCGGAGACCTGCTCGCAAGTCAGGGACTGACCGAGGGCATACACTATGAGGTGCAGGCACGACTGCGTGACGAGACGGGGCGTGCGCTGAAAAATGACGAAACCGACCGTGAGATGCAGCCCGATGTGATCCTGCATTATCCGCAAGGGCAGGACGCCATCATAGACTCAAAGGTGTCGCTCGTGGCGTATCAGCGTTATGTGAACGCGGAGACGGCAGAGGAACGTGACCGGCACTTGCAGGACCACATAAAGAGCGTGCGCCGACATGTGGGCGAACTGGCGAGAAAAGATTACAGCAAGTATATCCGTGCGCCCCGCGAGGCAGTGGATTTCGTTATAATGTTCGTGCCGTTCGAGTCGTCGTTGCAGCTTGCTCTTGCCAACGACCCGACGCTGTGGCGCGAGGCTTTCGAGCGTAAGGTGTTCATCACGGGCGAGCAAAACCTGCTCGGCATCCTGCACATGATACATATAGCGTGGGTGCAGAACCAGCAGGCGGAAAACCAGGAGAAGGTGTTCGGTACTGCCGAACAGCTCATAGACCGTCTCGGTGACTTCATAAAGCGTTACAACGACCTCGGCGACGCACTGGAAAAGAGCAGGAAAGCATACGATTTCGCAAACAACAAACTGGTGACGGGAGCGCAGAGTGTGGTCAAGAAAGGCAGGGAACTTGTGGATCTCGGCGCAAAGGAGAATCCGAACCGTCGCATACCGAAGCCCGATGATGTGCCCGGGATAGAGTGATGCGGATGTATAGGTGATATGTTTCGATACGTGGCATGGATTTGGTTTTATTATTATACGATGGAAACAAACGGTATCGACGGCGTGTTTTGAAGTTTAGTATGCGGTGAGATTGGTGTAGCGAAAAACGAAAGGATAACTGCCAGATGATGGACAAACCAGTTGAAGACATTAATATATATGGCGAACGAAAGATAATACATGTTGACATGGACGCTTTTTTCGCCTCCGTCGAACAGCGTGATCATCCGGAGTTGCGCGGTGTTCCCGTGGCAGTGGGCCATGACGGGCCTCGCGGGGTGGTGTCGACGGCCAGCTATGAGGCTCGGCGGTTCGGTGTTCGCTCGGCAATGCCTATGGCAAAGGCCAGGCGCCTGTGCCCGGGGCTTGTCGTAGTGCGTGGAGATCATGCGTTATACAAAGCCGTTTCGAGACAAGTACACGGTATATTTGCCGAATATACCGATATAATCGAGCCTCTTTCGATTGACGAGGCCTTTCTTGACGTGACCGAAAACAAGCGCGGTATGCCACTCGCTGTCGACATCGCGAGGGAGATACGGCAACGTATACGTGCCGAACTGTGTCTGACGGCATCGGCGGGAGTGTCTTACAACAAGTTTTTGGCAAAGATAGCGTCGGAGATCCGTAAGCCTGACGGGCTTACTGTCATTCATCCTGACCGTGCGTCGGAATTTATATCGAGGCTTAAAATAGAAGATTTCTGGGGTGTGGGGCCTCGCACGGCCGACCGTATGCACTACATGGGAATATTCACCGGTGCCGATTTGCGCCGCTGTTCGCTTCGGCATCTGTGTGAAGTGTTTGGCAAGATGGGGCGTGTGTATTACGATTTTGCCCGTGGCATCGACATGAGGCCGGTCGAAACGGAATATGTCCGCAAGTCGCTTGGATGCGAACAGACTTTCGCCGAAGACTTAAAAACATTGTCGGCGGCGCTTATCGAGTTGTATCATGTGGTGCTCGAGCTGGTGCGTCGCATTGAGAAAGGCCGTTTTGAGGGTCGCACTCTGACGCTGAAGGTAAAGTATTCCGACTTCAATCAGATAACGCGCAGCATCACGCAACACAAAATTTTACAGACAAAAGACGATATTCTGCCTCTTGCCAAGCGATTGTTGAAGGAGGCCGGTCACCCTGCCGAACGCCGGATACGCCTTATCGGCCTGTCCGTTTCAAACCCGTCGATAGACGCCGGCATGCACCGCGACGAGTGGTTTGAGGGCTATCTGGAGTTTGACGAGTGGGAATGAGTATAAGAATATAGTTTTATTGATATCTATTCACAGGCAGTGTAGGGACTTATTCTTGTATTTGTCCGCAGCCCGTAAGGGCTAAGACGCAATATAGAATATGTTTTGGACATATAATAATAAAGTAAAGGCGATAGTAATGACTTAGCCCTTGCGGGCTGCGGACAAATACAAGAATAAGTCCCTACTTGCTGGCTGATATTTTGTTATGCCAAACTGACGTTGTGAAAATGCTTATTTAGTGTTTGTTTTGATATAATAAATAATACAGGCGGGGTGATGCTGCCTGTATTATTTTGCATTAATTATCAAATGGTTATTGTTGTATTAGATGCTACTGTCGCATCAACCTCATATCCGACTTTCATTACTGCCTTGCCACCACAGGGGAAAGGAAGACAAGTTAAACAGAAAACAACAACCGATACAGGAGTTCTATTATTTCCTTTTATGTAAATGTCAGATGATGTGAAGTTTACAATATCCCCATTGGGAGTAATTAAATTGCGTATTTTTATTCCAAGACGGCCTCTTGTTCCAAAACATGTCGACCGCTTCGCTTCATATACAACACCTTTAGCTAATGAACCGGCGGGTATGGCAATTCTACCATCAACGATAATATCTCTTGTAACTTGAAAGTCTACAGGCTCTCCTTCATGCGCTTTTGCTCCTCTGACTTCTTTGATAGCTTCTAATGGAACGATTGTACCGGCTTTAATTGTGACTTGTTCTTTTTGTGCAAAGCACGACAAACTTGCAGACAGCAGAATTGTCAATGATAATAAAAAGTTTTTCATTTGTTTTATTAATTTGTGCCATAAATCCCCTGAAGCGGCTGTTTATATTTTAAAAGCGTGGGGACTATTGGATATTGTTTCTTCGAGGTTGTGGAAGGACCCGCATACAAACAATAAACAATAACTCACGCTATTAGATATAATATACCATTGGCATGGATATAATATACCATTGGCATGGATATAATAATAATAATCATAAGCGTGAGCATTATTGCTATCACCCCTGTATGCTTGAAACTTCCACATTTCGAAGAGGGATAATATCTTTAACGCTCTGTTTACTAATCAATCCGTATATAATGTCATCCCTATGACATATCGGATATATGCTGTAAAGATAATAAAAAGTATATTACGAAGTGCAAAGAGTGCTATGAAATATGTTGATGTAGTTCAAATTTATATGCAAATCAGTAGTTTAATCCGAACATCCAGAGAGGTATTACGTTCCCATATCCATACTCTATGTCGTCTTTTACGATATAGGCATGTTCGAGACCGTCTATCTGTTTCTGTCCTTTCTTTCGCCCGCCGATTTCGAATGTGATGCCGTTTATCTCGAAATCGGATACCTTTGAGGCTATAACAGGATTGTTTACACGCATCTGGTTGTAGAAAAACGTCTCCCTTATATTACCTATATTGACATTGTCCCGCCCCAGATTATATGCTATATTGGTGTTGTCGAGATATACTTTTTCCGTTTTTCCCAGTCCTCTTATTCCTCCGGTAGTGTCTTTCACCTGTGCAATCATCCCCGCTCTTTCTATGTAATACAGGTAGTCGCTTAGGCTGTTCCTGCTTATTCCTATCATCTCCGCCAACTTGCTGGCATTCGGTTTGAATGGTACGCTTTCGGCAATGATGGCCAACAACTGTTTAAGTTTCTTTCCGGTAGACACGTTCATCTCGGCATAAGTGGGTATGTCGGTCTCCATTGTCTGGTTGATGACCTGCTGCAGCTCTATCTCAAAGGCTGCATCGAGGCCGAAAGGATAATATCCCCGACGTAGATAATCGTTGAAAAGGGGCAGGGGATGGTCGGTGCCCGGTATCCTTACTTCCCCTTTCAGTATGTCGTCGAGGGGGTAGGTGCTTGCTTCAATGTCGTGGAACAGGTGCAGATACTCTCTGAACGACAGTCCCTGCATCTCATATATAGGAGCTCTTCTGCTGAGGTCGGCCGCCCCTTTATATATGTCCAATACTGAGGAGCCGGTGAAACCGACGGTCAGTTCCGGCATGGTGTCGTATATTTGTTTAAGCTCTTGCGACCAGTTCTTGTATTTATGAACCTCGTCTATGAACAGGTTGCGGCCGTTCTGCTTTACAAATCTGTCGGCCAGCCCGATCAGACTATGGGTCGAGAAATACATATTGTCCGCCGAAACATATAGCGTTTCGGATATATTCAGATGCTCTTTGATGTATTGTAATATCATCGTTGTCTTGCCGACACCTCGCGGTCCCACAATCCCAAACATCCTTTTGTGCGCTCCTATCTCTTTGAACTTATACCTTTTGAAACTTAACGAGGTATAGTTCAGCAACACTTTCATTGTATTATATAACTGTTCCATTATCTTGTTCCTGTGATTGTCGATGCTGCAAAGATAATGAAAAAAATGCACTATGAGAGTGTAAAAACAGCGAAAAAATGCACTTTTGGAGTGCAATTTTCGCAAAAATCGAGTGAAAATGATGATTTTTTTACTCTATTAACAAACTGTTATTTTTTGCTGGCTGGTTGACTTTTGACATCAAAACACCGGATTGCAACATGGAAATCACAGTTTCATAACATCGCGCCAATAGGTCTTTTTAACTTTGTGCGTTATTGTTTTACTATTTTCTTCAATATCTATTTCTGTCCTTCCATATTCGTCTTTGGCTCCATCAAAGTCCATGAAAGAGATGGATGAACCAAAATTATCTTTGTAATTGAATTCTCTCTCGTTGGCAGAACCGTCTGTTGTGATTGTGCCGAACAAGATCTTATCGGGTATGTCGGATGCTTTACCACCTTTCTTGTATTTTAATAGTCGTGAAGTAGTGGTACTGTGATACTCGTAGCTATTGTCTTCTTTAACGTCAATACGGATGATACTGTTGTCTGTTACATCGAACAGACAGGCATAAGGAACCCATTTTTCTGCTTGTAATGACCGATGCAAGCTTTTAATCTCTTCTTGCTGCAATGCTCCGAGCATTTGTTTCTCTCTGTCAGAGTAATAGTTTACGGCGGTTAATATATCGTAAACGCTAAGTTCGCTCAGTGTACCGCGGCGTTCTCCAAATCCATATCCTCGCCAACCGCAAGAATACCAATTGTCGATTGTTGCTCTTTTTATTCTTTCCCTGAACTTATTATCAAACATGATGTCGAAATATTTGATAAGTTGTTCGGAGTTTTGAATGTCGTAAAGCGGGTATTTGCGTTCCAAAGGGAAAAGACATAGTGAGGCTAATTTGCGCTTATTACCATTAGCAATGCTCGTCATTATTACGCTTAGGCTATCCTTGCTGCCGCTGATTTCGTTATAATCCGTACACTGATTAGTCGCTTTTTGTGCAGCATAATTACCGTCTTCGCCGGTACTTATGCCACTGTTATCAGTGTAGTTATTCATGTCCGGTTCATATTTTTCGTGTGGTTTGCCTGTTGGATTGTTATTGCAAGATACGGCCGTAATGCCTAAGTACAGCACGGCTTTTAATAATAGGCTGATGATTCTTTTGTGATTGATGATTCTCATATTCGTTTTAATCCGTTATCTTTGCGAAAGTTGGCGTAACGATAGTGTCTCTTATACCCAAACTAAGAGCATTTCCATTAGTGTCAAAATATTGATATGCATAATGAATAAGAACAATACCTTTTTTTCTTCCTCCGGTTCTGCAACTTCATAACCTGACATTCTAAAAGCAACAGGAGTATCAAGATAATCCGTAATTTCAACTGACAAGTGCAAAATTAGTGTTTCTTTTTATGATATATTACCCACAAAAGGTCATCAAAATATTTATTTATATGTTCTTCATGTAAAACATGATTAGGGCATTTTTCCATTTGCAATAGACTTTCTTTTACAGAACTCATAATAAATACGCCATAAGGATATGCAATCTTTATTAAAAAATATATGTAAATACCATAGCATGGATATAGTATAATGTTTATAAACAATTCTATATCTTTCATGAAATCGTTAAAATAACCAATTGACCACCAAAAAAAATATAAACTCAAAAATTCCAAATAACACACATGCTACATTTAGTCTATTGGAAAAGACTTTTTCTTTATATTCAATTCTTTCCCTTTCTTTTTCTATAATAGCTATATACGAATTGATGTCATTACGTGTGATACCATAATCAGAGTATTTCAGGGTGTCTTCTCCATTATCGTAGTATACAAAATCTAATGGAGTTTTATAGAAATCAAAACGGTGGTAATGATTTTTATTGTAGAGAACTTTACTATTATCTTCCATCATAATCAATGAATATAGGGTCAAACAATGCTGGAATACTTCCTGTTAATATACTTATTAGTATTACAAAAACAGGAAAAGGTAAAATCGTTGCTAATGTAAGCTTGAATATAACATTTTCAACATAGATGTAATTACAAAAGCTTTGGATTGCCCACAAAGTCATTATTCCTGCAAAAACAAACAATCCTGTGTAAAAGCAAATAAGAATTATCGCAGCAATTATGCTCCATCCGGAAGCAGATGAAATTGTATTTATGACCATGTTAATCCAAAAGAATATGAGTTCAATACCAGTCGGCCATATCCATACAAAAAAATTATCTTCTTTATTTTTATTTTCCTCCATATATATGATTATTTTAAAACAAACCTATTTCTTTGCCGTTGTTTACTCCCATATAATCAAATCCTTTGGTAGTGTGATTCGTTTGGGTTCTCCCTTTTTTCCTGTTATGAAGTATTCTTTGGCCAGTGTTTCTTGGAAACGGATTAAGAAAGCCTCTTTTATTCTAGTACACTTCTCATTAATGGAATTTTTAAGCGGGTCGGTCACATTAATAATACTATCATTATAAGTTTGAACGACTGTTTGCTGATTCGATGTTTTTATTCCTTTAATATCGTTGTATATATACGATAACTCTTGTCTGTAATCCACTAATTCCTTAAAGAGGATGCCCTCGGGATGACGCAAGAACAGTAAATACACTGCTTTTACCAACGGAGTCATTATTATTTCTATGTTATTATAGTCGGGGAGAACAATTCGATAGTCCTTACTTATGACTATACGGCTGAGCTTAACGTTCTGCTCTACCAACTGTTCTAGTATTATCTGGCTGATGCCTTTGCTTCTGAGAAAGTCAATTTTTGTCTTTACTTCATCAAGCAGGCACTGTGTTTCTTCATCAAAATTATCATCGGCATTATATAAAATTTTCTTTGTCGCATCATCGGAATACTCTTGTTTACGATTAATGGCTGGATAGTTGTTTCTTTCTAAGAAGTAGCTTTTTGTAGAATCAGCTATAAAATCTGCCATGTTATAAAAGAAATCTCCGGGAGATGTGATATTATCTATGTCAAGTTCATATAGGGAGTATGTAATATCTGATTTGGCACTTTTATATATTGAAATACCATTTATATATACACAATAGTGTATTGCAAAGCAAGGCTTAATATTGTCTCTTTCTTCTGGATGACTCATATAGTCGAGCAGGAAGCTGTTTTCCAGCCTTGTTAGGTTTGAATTAGATCCTTTATCGTAGTGAGGCATCCAATAACGGATTACTTTTTCCTGCTTTTCTATGTTTTTATTGAGAAATGGCAGATAGATAAAAGTCAAATCTCTTTTTGCAAAACATTTAACAATAGTATCAAGATTGTCAATAATAAACCTGTTAAATTTTTCGTCATACCCATTCTCCACAAAAATGACCTCGTCTTTTTGGGGTTCAAATGGCAGATGATTCAATGACAACAGTTTGGGACTTTCTTTATATGTATTTGGTTGTTCGGGCATATCGAAATCCGATGGAGGATAATGGCAGATAATATCTTCTCTATTAATTATTTGTTTGAATAATCTTTTTATAAATGACAACATAGGTTGAATGATTTTTTATGGGTATTAATCTGTGGCAGGATTGATTGTATTGTCTTGCTATATTGTTTCTTTTTTATCCTTTTCCATAAAGTAAAGAACTGTGATGAATATAGCGACAAGCACGTCGACGACATTCCATATAGTACGTCCTAGTGCAATCTTTATAAACGGTTGAAACAATATTGCTAATGCGCTGAACGTGATGGCAAGGTTTTCTTTCTCTTCTTTATAATAATTATATGCCATTATCGAAAAAACTACCACCGACACAAATCTTATTAATTCATAATAGCTATATGGCATTTTTGTGAGGCAGAGTAGGAGCATTAATGCTAAAATAAGTTTTAGATACTTCATAATTAATACTTTTGTTTTAAACATTTGTAATCTGATTTATATGAGATTACTTTATGCAGCTTTGGAGCTTGCTTTATTATTCTAATCATGTCTGCTTTTTTATGACGGATATGAACACGCTTATCTGTAATATCTGTTATTCCCTTTTTCACCAAATATAAATGATATAGTTAAAACAATAGTTGATAACCACCACCATATATTATACGCAGTAGTATAATATTCCGCTTTATAAAGAGTGTTACTGTGTAAACTTCTGAGGAAATTAGGAACGAAAAACATTCCATGCCATATCCCCGAATACCATGAATATGTCTCATTCGGGGTTATATCGCATAGCCAATAACTTATTAGCATCCAGAGTAGGAGCTGGATGATTAATCTATATCCAAAAATAATATATAGAATAAATAGAAGAATATAAAATATTGTTGTAAGCATATATAAAATCTTTTAGTTGTTAATATTGTTTGCAAATATAATAAGAAGTAAACTCAATTTACTATAAAATCTTTCTGCAAGACTTGCAGAATAATGAAATATTATTTTGTTTTTGCATTACTGTTTCTTTTTCATAGGCTTATTCTTTTGCAACTATAAATAGCAAAAAAAAGGTGTGATACCATCCTGTTGTTACTTTCCTGGTATCGCCAAACACCTGTACACATACAACAGCGACGCTCACACCATACGATGCAAGCATTCGCTTCTTACTGCTGATGTGTACTCTAAATTTGGCGATTTTGGAAAGTACATCAAGTAAAAGCAAACACTTTCTTTTCTCTCTATGTCTTTGTTAAATTTCTATATCATTCTCTCTATCTTTATTACGTCATTAATTTAGAAGCCGCTTTAAAATTATGCAAGGCTTGTATTTTTTGCAAATATACTTATTCTTTATGAAAATAAGCATCCTTTCTATATAAAAAAACCACTAAATTATATTTGCCTTCTATCTACTTATTATTATATAAAAATTTGGCGGATTACACGTGAAATGAAAAATATCTCTCGTATAATCCGCCAAATAAATAGTATATGCTTATATTTAAAGTCTTGACGTGCTTAGAGTTTCGCCAGTTCGATAACCTTGTCCACAGCGGCGCTCAGTCCGTCGGCGTTCTTTCCGCCTGCTGTCGCATAGTGGGGCTGTCCGCCTCCGCCTCCTTGGATTAGTTTTGCCGCTTCACGGACAATCTGGCCTGCGTTCAGTCCGTGGCCGCTCACCATGTCGTCGCTCAGCATCACGCTCAGCATCGGTTTGTCGGCGGCCACCGTTCCGATGACGCAGAGCAGGTTTTCAGGCACTGCCTGACGTATCTTGAACACCAAATCCTTGGCTGCCGGGGCCTCCATGGGCAGTACGGCCGTGATTACCGTTGTGCCGTTGATGTTGCGTGCCTTCTGCACGAGAGTCTCTTTGGCGCGCTCCACGGTCTGAGCCTGGAAGCGCTCGATTTCCTTTTTCATCGAGTCGTGCTCCTCGATATACTTTCCGATGACGCCGCGCAGGTCTTTGGCGTTGTTGAACAGCGCCTTTATGGACTTGATAATGTCTTCAAGGTTATACATCATCTCCTCGCATTCCTTGCCCGTCTTGGCCTCGATTCGGCGTATACCGGCGGCCACGCTGCTTTCGCTTATGATCTTGAACATGCCTATGCGGCCTGTAGACGAGGCATGGATACCGCCGCAGAACTCGCAGCTGGGGCCGAAGCGCACCACGCGCACTTTGTCGCCATACTTCTCTCCGAAGAGGGCGATGGCTCCGAGCTTCTTGGCTTCCTCTATAGCGATGTCGCGATGCTCGTCTATGTGTATGTCCCGGCGTATCATGTCGTTCACCATCCGCTCCACTTTTCTTATGTCCTCGTCGCTTACTTTCTCAAAGTGCGAGAAGTCGAAGCGCAGCGTGTCGGCGCTTACGTAAGAGCCTTTCTGCTCCACATGGTCGCCGAGCACCTGTTTGAGGGCGTAGTCGAGCAGGTGGGTGGCAGTGTGGTTGGCTGCGCTTCCGTCGCGCTTGTCGGTGTCTACGCACGCCATGAAGTCAGCCTCGATGTTCTTCGGCAGTTCTTTCACTATGTGTACGCTCTGGTTGTTCTCTCTCTTGGTGTCTATTACGGTCACGGTCTCGGTCTCGCTCACCAGCACTCCGCAGTCGCCTACTTGGCCGCCCATCTCACCGTAGAATGGCGTGTGGTCGAGCACCAACTCGTAATATGTGTTCTTCTTCTGTGTCACCTTGCGGTAGCGCAGTATCCTGCACTCGTGCTCAGTGTAGTCATAGCCCACGAATTTCTGTTCGCCGGGAGCCAGTTCCGTCCAGTCAGAGCTTTCCACCTGGGCGGCATTGCGTGCCCGCTCTTTCTGTTTGCGCATCTCCTCGTCAAACTGTTTTCCGTCTACCGTCACGCCGTTCTCTCGGCATATCAGCTCGGTGAGGTCGAGCGGAAATCCGTATGTGTCGAAAAGGCGGAAGGCCTGTGCGCCGTCAAGCTCGCTCTTGCCGGCCGCTTTCAGATTGTCCATGGCTCCGTTGAGCATGCTGATACCCTTGTCAAGGGTGCGGAGGAACGAGTCTTCCTCTTCCTTGATAACCTTGCCGATAAGCTCGCGCTGTGCTTCCAGTTCGGGATATGCCCTTCCCATCTCGCCGATGAACACCGGCAACAGGCGGAACATGAATGCTTCTTTCTGCCCGAGGAACGTATATGCGTAGCGCACGGCACGGCGCAGTATCCGGCGGATGACGTAACCGGCCTTGGCGTTGCCCGGCAGCTGACCGTCGGCGATGGAGAACGCCACGGCACGCAGGTGGTCGGCAATCACTCGCATGGCCACGTCGGTGTTCTCGTCCTTGCCGTATTCCATGCCCGAGAGGCGTGCAATCTCTTTTATTATCGGTTGGAACACGTCGGTATCGTAGTTGGAGTGCTTGCCTTGCAGGGCGCGCACCAGACGCTCGAAGCCCATACCGGTGTCTATCACGTTCATGCCGAGCTTTTCAAGAGAACCGTCAGCCTTGCGGTTGAACTGCATGAACACGAGGTTCCATATCTCTATCACCTGCGGATCGTCCATGTTCACCAGCTCGCGTCCCGGTGTCTTGGCTTTCTCCTCAGGTGTGCGCGAGTCGAGATGGATTTCCGAACAGGGACCGCAGGGGCCTGTGTCGCCCATCTCCCAGAAGTTGTCGTGCTTGTTTCCGTTGATGATATGGTCGGCCGGCACGTGCTTGGCCCATATCGCCGCAGCCTCGTCGTCAGGGTCGAGACCCTCTTCTTCCGAGCCTTCGAATACTGTGACATACAGGTCTTTCGGGTCGAGCTTGAGCACGTCCACGAGATATTCCCATGCCATGTCTATGGCACCTTCCTTGAAATAGTCGCCGAAGCTCCAGTTTCCGAGCATCTCGAACATAGTATGGTGGTACGTGTCGTGTCCCACCTCTTCGAGGTCATTATGTTTTCCGCTCACGCGCAGACATTTCTGCGAGTCTGCCCGGCGGCGCGGTTCCGGCTCGCGTGTGCCGAGGATTATATCTTTCCACTGGTTCATGCCGGCATTTGTGAACATCAGTGTTGGGTCGTCTTTGATGACCATCGGTGCGGATGCCACGATGGCGTGTCCTTTCGACTCGAAAAACTTCTTGTATGAGTCGCGGATTTCGTTTGCTGTCATCATAATTATTTCGTGATTATAAAATTTATTCTTGTTCAAAACCGACTGCAAGGATTATGCAAATCGGATGCAAAGATAATGCAAGCCTGATGCGTCGGGAGCTTGTTCCCGATGCCGGGGCACCGCTTATCTTCTGCAAAGATACTCCGTTTTTGCAATATCTGCAAATCTTTTCTTTGTTTATTAATATGAAACAGCTGCATTGCAGGCTATCTGCAATATATGTGTTGATGCAATTGTTTTTTTCTCACAGGCAGGTATAGTGAATATATAGCATAATGTATAAGATATAGTTCTGTGTGTTGTTGGTAATTGCCTGGATATGAGCTAAAGCATCATCAGTCTTGCACAACTATGCAAAACGTATTGTTATGGAAAATAATGATACTTAATTCATATTCAGATTGTAGATTGAATGGGAGTTGGGTCAGTCTTCCCATACTATCAGATTCTGCGGCAGTGCAATCTTTTTCGATTTGCCGCGCTCGCCTGTTATAAAATAGTTGCAGGCCTGTGACTCATGGATTTTCAGGAGAAAAGCCTCTTTTATCCTCGTGCACTTTTCGTTTATGGAATTGTTTAGAGGGTCGGTAACGTTGAGAATGTTGTCGCTATATTTCCTGATGCCCATTATTCTCTTTGACGAGCCGGCGCATCCTATTATGCTGTCGTATATCGCGGACAACTCTTTCCTGTGGTCGGGCAAGCTCTTAAAGCGTATCCCTTCCGGGTGTTTGAGGAACAGCAGGAACACAGCCTTTACGAGCGGAGTCATCGTTATTTCCGTATTGTTATATTCCGGTAGTGTTATCCTGTAGTCTTTGCTAATGATTATCCGGCTTAACTCAATGTCTGGTTTTACCAGTTCGCTCAGTATGATGTCGCTGATGCCTTTCCGTCGGAGCAATGCGATCTTGTATCTCACGTCTTCAAGCAACTTCATGGTTTCGTTGTCGAAGGCGTCGTCGGCATCTTCATATTCTCTTTTGCTCCACGAACACAGGCCAGACCACCAGAACAGTTTGCCAGCGACGTGCTCGCTCAGGCATTCAAAGTAGTCTTTTACATCTTTCGCTTCGCTTATGTCGAATTCGAAAGTATCGAAGAAATCGGTCCAAGTGGTTCTCGCCTTACACCCGTAGAACTCCGTTTCATTGAAAGAATAGTTGTATCTTACGAAGCACGGCTTTATATTTGTCCTGTTTTCAGGGCGTTTCATGAAGTCGAGAAGATAGTCGCTTCTTAGTGCCGGCAGTTCTCCGATATCTCCTGTCTCCCTGTCCGGATAGTAATAGCGCCATATACTTTTGTCCATAAGGTCTTTGCCGATGAGCGGCAGATATATGAATATGAAGTTTCTTTTGCCAAAGCATTCGCGTATCAGGTCTATATTGTCGCGAATGCACCTGTTGGTTGCTTCGTCATATTCGTTTTCCACGTATATTACTTCCTCGTGTACAGGTTCGAATTTCAAGTCGTGCACTCTGATGGCATTGTGCATTACCGTGTATTTGCATTTGGGCTCATCGCTCCTTGTCATGCCGTAGTCGAAGACCTCATCGTATGGCAGAGGCTCGTATTTCTTGTGTCTGAATAGATTTTTAAACATTTATGTGGCAGTTTCTGTTTGCAGATTATTATGAACGGTGTGGCTATGCGGATTGTTTCCCATGCTGTTTAGCCGAACAGGAAACCGAATAGCGCTACAAGTGCAACAATGGAAAGGCCGAAGAGAAAAACCTGAAATATCAGGAAGCCACAGCCGAGAGCCCCGCTTAGGGCTCCAGCAAATGCACTGGCTCCTCTTTCTCCCTCATTGCCGTAGAAGAAACCGATAATTCCGCCCACTATGGCAATTATCAAAATAATTGCTAACCAGTTTGGCATATCCTTTTATTTTTATAGTTATTAATAGTTAGCTTGTTTATGTCAAGCCTTCTTCCGCTCTTTCATCCATATTGTCATGAGTAGTATCGCTACGGCAATGTCGACCGTATTCCATATAGCGCGGCCAAGCGCTATCTTGAAAAAAGGCTGGAACAGAAGGGTCAGGACACCGAATGTAATCATCAGATTGTCATTCTTTGCTTTATTATACCGATATGCCATGACGCCGAAAGCCACCATGGCTGCAAAGCGTACCAACTCATAATACCAGTAAGGCATTGGTGCGAGACAGATGACGAGCATTGCTGCTAAAACAGGAAGTAATGTCTTCATATTGTTGTATTATTCTTGTTTGATTCTTCTTTAGGCGCTTTGTTTATCCAGATCATTGCGGACAGGATTATTACTAATAGTACAAAGAAATCTACTATGAGCGATAACATGAATTCATTGACGGCATAGAAGTAAATGGAGAGAATATAAAATATGAATAACAGTGGAATTGAAATGCAGGAAAGTACAGTTCTTTGCTTTCTTTCGCTCCATTCATCCTTCATTATACCACTTCTTTCCAATAGCGATAGCAGCAGTATCTCTTTGAAATCAAACTTTTTCTTGACTGATACATAATATCCGAATATAGTGATATAGATTAGAGTGAAGGGAATGGAATAAATCCTACCCATATTACACACGTTTACAAGCGATATGCCAGCAATAAGAATCAACCAAAGAATCTTTTTCATTGTAATAATAAACTGTTTGTCGGTTATGAATTGACTGCAAATTTAATCATTAATACCGAAAGCCGCAAATTTTACCGTCTTGCAAGCCTTGCAGATGCCGGTATTGTTCTGCAAGTACAGCTGTATTGCCTGGCATTTAAAGATAGTAGTGCTGTTCGTATTTTATATATCTGCAAATCTTTTCTTTGTTTATTAATGTGAGATTTCCCTGTCACGGTGTGCCGTGGGCGGCCGTATATATGCCGAAGTATATCTTGATGATGCTTGTTTTCACCGGTTTTTCATTGTAAATTTGTTCTGTTTACAACCGTTTTTAATCGTCAAGACTATGATAAATATTTACAAAACACCCGCTTGCTTGTGTGCGGCAGACATCGGAAACCGTATATTTATGTACTTCGTGGCAACCGTGATATTTGATAAACCGCCGGCTCCCGGCCTCGCATGACATTATGTTATGTGACCGGCGGAGTACGCTTTGCGCTCCGCATGCGGCGTGTCGTGCATCCCGATGTGCGATGACTCCATGTCCGAGCGGCGTGCGCAGGCTCCCGACCATTGTGTCGGGAGCCTTTTTTGTTGCTCTGTCGGGCATGTTGCCGTGTTTCATCAGGATACCTGTTGTGTTTCATTCGGATACCGAATGTAGCGCAATGACTATCCAAACACACTGCAACGACTATCCCATTGCACTGTAACGGCTATCCCGCTGCGGAACATTGGGAAAATGGCAGTCCGGCGATGGAGCGTTTGTCAAAAAACGAAGTTAAACCGCCTGCTTTTTGTTCGGATATTGCATAAATCAGAGGCCGTATTGCATAAAAATACGAAAACAGACGCATCGCTTTTATATGACGTTTTGTTTACAGATTCATCGCCCGACGATGCTCTTCCGTGCATGCCGCGGAAGCAATAAATGGATGCCGCGCCTCAAAATCCTTTTGAAAGTCTTGCGTGTACACTCCGTTTTTTCTACCTTTGTAGAAAAGAATTTGCATCCCGGCAATTACTTTTATAATCATGTTTCATTAAAACGGCGAATTATGGCGCTTAATCTGAATAAAAACCTGAAATTGTACTATTCCATCAGCGAGGTGGCACGTATGTTTGAACTCAACGAGAGTACGTTGCGTTACTGGGAGCGTGAGTTCCCGTATCTGCGACCCAAGACCACGGGACCGAGCAATGTGCGCCAGTATACCGAGAAAGATATAGAGCAGATAAAGCTTATATATAATCTCGTGAAGGTTCGCGGCTTCAAACTCGCCGCCGCAAAGAAAATCATCAGCAACAACCGTTCGGGAGCCGACAAGACAGCTGAGGTACTCGAGCGCCTTGCCGGTATCAGGGAAGAGCTTCTCGCACTGAAGCGTCAGCTCGATTACCTTGAATAGTATTTCATTTGAATAGAATATTCTTTTTGTTTATATAGAGATATGAACACCAAAGTCATCGGATATTTGCTCGGCGCCTTGGCCGAGATCTCATACGGTACCAATCCTCTGTTTGCCTTGCCTCTCTATCAGGCTGGCATGGATCCGGATTCGGTCTTGTTTTTCAGATATCTTTTTGCCATACCCATTATAGGTGTGATGCTGAAAGTGCGCGGACGGGGTTTTGCCGTGCGGCGCGCTGAGTTGCCGCCTCTCGTCATGTTGGGGTTGCTTGTGGCCGTGTCTTCGCTCACTCTGTTTGAGAGTTATAACTATATGGACGTGGGAATAGCCTCGACATTGCTGTTCGTGTATCCTGTGATTGTGGCTTTGATAATGACGTTGATGTTCAAGGAGCGTCTTGCCGTTCAGACTGTGGTCAGCATTGGCGGTGCGCTCGTGGGCATCGCTCTGCTCAGCATTGGTGAGGGTGGTATGGCACTCAGCGGTACCGGTACGGCACTTGTGTTCGGTTCGGCACTGTCTTATGCCATATATCTGGTGGCGGTGAACCGCAGTTCGATAGGCTCCATGCCCACATTGAAGGTCACTTTCTATATGCTTACGTTCGGTTTGAGTCTGTTTGTGGTGCGGCTATGTATCGGCGACGGTCTGCATGTGCCGCCGTTGGGAGGTTGGTATCTTTGGGTCAACTTAATAGCGCTGGCCGTTTTCCCCACAGCCATCTCTTTTTTATGCACCACAGCCGCCATCAAGCATATCGGCTCTACGCCTACTGCCATTCTCGGTGCTCTCGAACCGGCCACGGCAGTGTTTTTCGGTATGATCGTATTCGGGCAGCAGATGCTCCCGCGGGAGTGGTGCGGTTTTGTGCTCATCATCCTGTCGGTGTCTGTCGTGGTGGCGGGCGGCGGAGTCACGCGCTATCTCTTGCGCATGAAGAGGCTCTTTCCCAGAATAAGGCGCAAGCCCTGCCGGGACGAATGACGGACAGACTGTGCGTCAGGCTCATGGCGTGCATGTCGTGACGGGGATAGGGTTTATATATGAAAGAAACCGGTAATGATATAAAACTGTTTGTTATGAGAACGAGATTGACTGCTGTTATGCTTCTTGTCTGCTGTATGCTGGCAGCGCAAGGCACGGTTGAAGACTATAAGCGTGCTTATGCGCTACGTGGCAAGTACGGGCACGGAAAGGTGTTTTACTCTGATGTAAGGCCGCAGTGGATAGGTGGAAGTCATCGGTTCTGGTACGTGAGGACAACCCCGGAAGGTAGGGTGTACGTGACGGTGGACGCCGCACGGAAACGGCGTGGCGAGTTGTTTGACCACAAGAGACTGGCGAAAGCGCTTGGGGAAAAGACCGGCAGGAGCGTTTCTCCCGGTGGCATGTATCTCGAACGGTTATCGGTGAGCGACAGGCTCGACACGTTACGGTTTGCTTTTGCCGGCCGCCGCTGGGTGTACGATACGAAGAGAGCCCGGCTTACAGACCGTGGCACGGTGAAGCCACCACAAGGACAGCGTCTGTGGAGTGAGCGTGACGACGAGAAATGGGCGGCACCTGCCGTTTCTCCCGACGGGAAATATACCGCCTATATCAAGGATAATAACATTTTCGTGCGTACTGTGGCGGGAGGAAAGGAGCGGCAGTTGAGCGTGGACGGCACAGAGGGTAATTACTATTCGGCATATATATACTGGTCGCCCGACAGCAGAAAGGTGGCGGCTTGCAAAATTCGAGATACCGAGAAACGGTATATTTATTACGTTGAGTCTTCTCCGGAAGACCGCCTTCAACCGAAACTTCATAAACAGGAATATGCAAAGCCAGGCGATGAACTGCCATTTAAAGTGCCGTGCGTGTTTGATGTGGAGAGCGGACAGGCTGTAATTCCGTCTACAGAGCTTTTCGACAGGCAGTACTACTTGTGGGGACTGCGTTGGGACACAGACGGCGGTGGACTTACTTTCGAGTATAACCAGCGCGGGCATCAGGTTTACAGGGTGCTCGGCATGTCGGCAGAGACTGGCAAGGTGAGCACCATTGTGGAAGAGACATCAGACAAGTATGTGAACTATTCACGCCGTTTCCGTCACGACCTTCGTGATGGTCGGCGGATGATATGGATGAGTGAGCGGGACAATTGGAACCATCTATATATGTTCGACCGTGCATCAGAAGAAGTCCTGCGGCAGATAACGAAAGGCGAATGGTATGTGAGACAAGTGGTGAGGGTTGACGAGGATAATGAGTTGATTTACTTTTCGGCCAATGGAATGCGTAAAGACGAGGACCCGTATCTGATACGTTATTACCGGATTGGTTTCGACGGCGGTGGGCTTACGTGCCTCACTCCGGATGAGGGGATGCACAGCGCATGGTTCTCGGACGACATGAAGTATCTGGTAGACGTGTATTCGAAAGTAGACAAGGCACCTGTGGCTGTGCTGCGCGATGCTGCCGACGGCTCGGTGGTGATGCTGTTGGAGACGGCAGACATAACGGCCCTGCTGGCAGAGGGCTGGAAAGCGCCAGAGGTATTCGCCGCGAAAGGGCGCGACGGCAAGACAGACATGTGGGGAATAATAGTACGCCCGTCAAATTTCGATCCGAAAAAGAAATATCCTGTTGTGGAATATATCTATCAAGGACCGGGCAACCACTATGTGCCCAAGACGTTCATGCCATACGATTATAATATGTCGGCTATGGCGGAGCTTGGTTTTATTGTGGTAATGGTCGACGGAATGGGAACTTCGTTCCGTTCGAGGGAGTTTGAAAACGTGTGTTATAAGAACCTGAAAGATGCCGGTCTGCCCGACCATATAGCGTGGATAAAGGCCGCAGCGGAGAAATATGCCTGCATGGACACGTCGAGAGTGGGCATCTTCGGATGTTCGGCCGGCGGGCAGGAGGCCATGGCCGCTGTGCTATATCATCCTGATTTCTATAAGGCGGCCTACTCGGCGTGCGGTTGTCATGATAACAGGATGGACAAGATTTGGTGGAACGAGCAGTGGATGGGCTATCCTGTGGGTGAGCAATATAAGGACTGCTCGAACGTGGAAAACGCTCATTTGCTTACCCGGCCTCTGATGCTCGTGGTGGGAGAGTTGGATGACAATGTGGATCCGGCTTCCACGATGCAGGTGGCCGATGCGCTGATAAAGGCCGGAAAGGACTTTGAACTGGTGGTTATCCCGGGTGCCCGCCATACCATGGGCGAGAGTTTCGGAGAGCGTAAGCGTTACGATTTCTTTGTGCGTAATCTGCTGAATGTGTGTCCTCCCAGATGGAGCGAGGTGCAAGCGAGGTGACACATATATATAATGCGTGGGTGCGGATATTACTTTCGGTAATTCTCCGCACCCACATGCTTTTATTTCTGTTTTCCGAATGATGTTCAGAGAGCCGACGATGCGGCATTGTTGATCATTTCATCTTTTTATTGCGGTTTTCCTAATGGCATTCAGTATTCCGGTTCCCATGAGTCATTTATGCCGAATACCTTGCTCATCGTGATTTTCGCCGCTTCTTTTTTTGTCAGTTGTCTGCTCCAACCGGCGCGTTTATCCGTTTTAGACCCTTCGCCTCTGTTGTTGTATTCCATATATCGTGCGGTGGTCTCGTTTTCCTTTTTCCTCCAGTTATGCCAACCCTCAGGCCGGATGTGGGCGCCCATGTCGCAGTTCATGAACAGAGTGTAAGCGTATGGTCGCCACGGTCGGCCGAGATAGACATTGGTTATTCCGGCATCGGCCGTAAGGCGGCAGTTATTGAATATGTAGCCGTAGGGACGGTCTTTGGGTGTTGATGCGGCTGTGATGTATGAGTTGGACTTGCTGTGGATGGTGCAGTTTTCGAACCATGCGGTGGATGGGCCGAATATGAAATCGGTAGTACCTTCGATGTAGCAGTCTTTAAACAGCAGGCGAGTGCCGGCAATTCCTGTATAGACTGTGTCCTGATGACCGAGCAGCCGGCAGTTGACGAATATCAGTCTGTCGCCTTCCGTGTGTATGGCTACGGCCTGTCCGAGACGTGCCGAGTTGTTCTCGATGGTTATGTTTCTAAACGTAATGTCGCTCCCTTCCACTTTCACGGTGTATGTCCTGAATGTCCCTATTCCTTTGGGACGTTCCGCTGATTTTATGTTTGCGTGGTCGTCGTAGGTGATTACGGTGTTGTCTCTGTCCTCTCCGAGTATCTCAATGTTCGTGAGCCATTGCGGGACGATGAGCTTTTCTTTATATACGCCTTTTTTCACGTATATCACTTTGTGGTATTCCATAAAGGCGCGGCACACTTCGATGGCCTCGTCTATCGTGCGGAACTCACCTGTTCCGTCGCGGGCCACTACCAGCGTGTCGGGATTGTCATACTTGTTTGCGGCGCTTGAGCATAGCGTTGCGGCAGCTAAGGCCAGCATCAGGATTAGTTTTCTTCTCATTTCAGGTCTTTTTTGATTTGTTGTTTTTGATTGTTTATGCGTTTTGCCTGTTATCGCCATCAGGTAACAGTGAGGCAATATGGCAGTAGGTTTTTGCCGCACCGTATTTTGCGGTGCATGGAAGTATGCCGGATGTTTTGCGGCGTAATTGTCTTCGGTTTGCGGCGGAGCGGAATGTACCCGTTTGAGGGTGGGTGCGGAGATTACATTATCTGGTTGACCTTTTGCATGTTGTCTATTTTTTTTAGACTGTTGATAATCTCCATTACGTCATCCCTGTCGTGCACGCGCAGTTCTATGATGCCGTCGAATATCCCTTCGTCTGACGAGAGCGTTATTTTATGGATGTTGACGTTCATCTGTTCCGATATGACCTTTGTCACTTCGTTGAGCATTCCGATGCGGTCTATGCCTTTGAGGTGTATGGTGGCGTCGAAGTACAGTCGTTTGTGCATATCCCATTTGGCATCAAGTATCCGGTTGCCGAAGCTCGATTTCAGTTTCGTTGCCACGGGACAGGAACGCTTATGTATCTCGACTTGGCTTTTATTGTCGATAAATCCGAGAATGTCGTCTCCGGGAATAGGATGACAGCAGTGCATGAACTTATATTGTGTAATGTTGTCGTCCGTGATGAATATAGGCTTCTTGCGGTTGAATTTCTCAGGGACGATAAACAGGCTGAGTGGCTTTGAGACACCTTTGCCGTTCTTTCCGTAACTGAGGAAAGGCACGTATTTACGCCATCCCTTGCCGTTCTTAAGCTTTTTATGCTTGCCCTGCAGCTCGTCGATATCCTTTTCACCGAGAATGATTGTCTTTTCGGCCAGTGACTGGAAGAAAATCTCACGTTTTTGCGCTTCATGGAAAGCCGCGAGCTGATCGGCTATGGCGTTCGTGTATTTCATGTCGTGCTTGTCCAGGAACTCATTCAGAATCTCTTCGCCCTGCTTTTGCAGTTCCCTTCCGTCGCGTCGGAGTATCGCTTGTATCTTGGCTTTGGCCTTGGCGGTGGATACGAAGTTTATCCATGACTGCTGGACATGCTGGGATTTGGATGTGAGTATCTCCACTTGGTCGCCGCTTTGCAACTTGTGACTCAGTGGGACGAGCTTATGGTTGACCTTGGCGCCTATGCAATGGCTGCCGAGGAACGTGTGGATGGAGAACGCGAAGTCGAGAGCCGTGCATCCGGCGGGCATCGTCTTTATCTCACCTTTGGGTGTGAAGACGAATATTTCGGATGCGAACAGGTTCATTTTGATTGCGTCAAGGAAATCCATGGCATCGGGCTGCGGGTCGTCGAGTATCTCTTTGATGGTGTGCAGCCATTCGTTCAGTTCGCCTTCGTCCTCCGTAAACTCCACTTGGCCGTCTTCCTTGTACTTCCAGTGCGCGGCAAGTCCCTGCTCGGCAATCTCGTCCATGCGGTCGGAGCGTATCTGAACTTCAATCCAGCGGCCTTGCTTTGACATCAAAGTGACGTGTAATGCCTGATAACCGTTTGCCTTGGGGTGGTTCAGCCAGTCGCGCAGCCTGTCTGGATGAGACTGGTATATCTTGCTGATGGCAACGTAAATGTTGAAGCATTCGTTGATTTCCTCTTCACGGCTTTTGGGCTTGAAGATGATGCGTACCGCGAGGATATCATATATTTCGTCGAATGTGACGTGCTTGGTCTGCATCTTGTGCCAGATGGAATAAGGGCTTTTGATGCGCTCTTTGATGGAGTATTCGATGCCCATCTCCTTCAATGACGCTTCGATTGGAGTGGTAAAGCGGTCGAACAGTGTCTGGCGAGACTCTTGTGTGGATGCCAACTTCCTGCGGATAGAATCATATTGCTCAGGATGCTCGTACCGGAAACTTAGGTCTTCAAGCTCGGTTTTGATTTTATTAAGTCCTAACCTGTTGGCCAGTGGGGCGTAAATGTACAGTGTCTCTCCGGCTATTTTGTATTTCTTGTTTGCCGGTTGACTGTCAAGTGTGCGCATGTTGTGCAGGCGGTCGCATATCTTTATGAGTATGACACGTATGTCATCGCTCATGGTGAGAAGCAGTTTCTTGAAGTTCTCGGCCTGTGCCGAGGCCTGATCACCGAATATTCCGCCGCTGATTTTAGTCAGGCCGTCCACTATCTGGGCTATTTTGGCACCGAAGATATTTTCTATGTCCTCCGTCGTATAGTCCGTATCTTCCACCACATCATGCAGCAGTGCGGCACAAATACTTGTAGACCCCAGTCCGACTTCCTCGCAAGCTATTTGCGCTACGGCTATCGGGTGCATTATATATGGCTCTCCCGACAGCCTTCTAACTCCTTTATGGGCCTGTCTCGCAAAGTTGAATGCCTTTGTGATGATATCCACTTTCTTGCGGTGACGCGACGAAATGTAAGTGTCCAGCAAGTGTTGGAACGCGCCGTTGATTAGCTCAGTGTCTGCCGCTTCTCTCTTAATCTGTTCGTCTTCCATAATTATGCCCTTCGGAATGATTGTCGTTTATTTCACTCTGAGTTTCTTGCCGGCCCGGATGTTGGTGCCTTTTATGCCGTTGAGCTTTTTCAGTTTGCTTACCGTTGTGCCGTGCTTGCGCGCTATTTCAGACAGTGTCTGTCCGCTTTTTATTGTTATGCTCTTTCCTGCGCCACTGCTTCTTCTGGTCTTTCTGCTTCTCGATGAGGAGCGTGTGCTGCTTCTTGAAGTGGATCTGCTTCGGGATGAGTATGCAGGTGCGTCGTCGTTGACGGCCACTTCGGTGCGTTTGTTCATCAGTTCATCGGCTTTGTAGTTGCAGATCTCCTCTTGTTTGTCAATGAATTTTCCTATTTCTGTCTGCGGCAGCCTTATGTATGTCATCTCTGATGCTCCCGGCACAATGTCCCGGCGATACGCAGGGTTCAGTGTCCTGAGTTGTTCCATGTCTATTCCGCATACGGATGCGATCTGTTCGAGATGTATGTTCTTGTCAACCATGATCGTATCTGTCTTTGCCGGCAGTCTTGTTGTCATCGGGCAGATGTTATGTTCGCAGTAATACGTCATTATGTAGTTTGCCGCGATGAATGCGGGAACATATCCTCTTGTTTCTTTCGGCAGGTAGGGGTATATCTGCCAGTAGTCTCTTGAGCCGTTTGAGCGGTGTATGGCCTTGTTGATCTGGTCGGGACCGCAGTTGTATGCGGCAATGACGAGATTCCAGTCACCGAATATTTTATACAGGTCGCTCAGGTAATGAGCCGCCGCGTATGATGATTTCACCGGGTCGCGGCGTTCGTCTACCAGCGAGTTTACCTTCAGTCCGTAGTGTTTTCCGGTTACGAGCATGAACTGCCAAAGTCCCGTCGCGCCCACTCTTGATACGGCCGTGGGGTTGAGTGCCGATTCTATTACCGGCAGATAGCGCAGCTCAAGCGGCAGATTATATGCTTCGAGGGCTTCTTCGAAGATGGGCATGTAGAAGTTGGACGCGCCGAGCATGTAGCTGACGGAGTGGCGCAACCTGCCGCTATATCTGTCGATAAATTTCTGTACCACGTCATTGTGCGGCATTTCTATCACCGACGGAATGCGGCTCAGCCTATCCACATACACCTCTTTGGCGAATACGGGATTGACATCTTTCATACGGCAGTCGTTGTCCTCGTCGAGATAGTTTTTCGACATATATAGATTCATCAGGCTGTCGATGTCCTGTTCCATTGCCTCGGGCACCTCGATAACCTCGTTTCGCCCTTCATTGTCTGTCACTGTTATCTCGTTATCCGTAGCCGTTGTCCCATTGTCGCTAATCGTATTTTGAGCTTGCATCACGCAGTTGCCTGCAAAGAAGACAGCGGCTGTCATCAGAAATGTTCTTTTATTCATTATTATATTGTAATGTTCGTTTTGTTATATAGTAATATTTGTTGTCTTGTCGTTGTGATTAGCCGTAGCGGAAATATTCTTTTTTTTCATGAGTCCCTCATATCCGTCATGTCGTGCCGGAAAGCGGATGCGGCCCCATCTCTTTACCTTGTCACTCCCACTTGAATGCCTGCCGTGCTATGTCTTGCGGTTTTTCCGCTCCTGTCAGAACCTTATGCTGCATTGCAGGCCGAGTGCGGCGTTTTCAAGCGAGTTGCTTCCGTTCTCAACCCTCATCACGGCAGGCTCAACCCTCAGGCTCAGGTCGCTTGAAATGTCAAACTCAGACAGTTCGGCATCCACGTAAGCGTCTATCACAGACAGGGCGTATACACCGAGAAGACAGAAGAAACTGAGGTCACGCCATCGGCGGTACTTATCTTTTCTGCTTTTGAATATACGTTTGTATCGCTCCTCGTTCGACTTGTCTATCTGCATTCCGAGATGCAAAAACTTGTTGTAGCTCTGCGTGGTGGGGTCATCGTCCATGATGTCGAGATACGCTTGCGAGTAGTCTTTGTACATCATGTTGTTCCAGTTCATCGCATATATGCACCCCATCATGCCTCCGTAGAATATCGGCAGTTTCCAATATTTGCGGTTGTATATCTGTCCCGCTCCGGGAATTACCATTCCCAGCCACATCGCCCGTTGGGGATTCGGCCGCCATGCGTCCCAGTCTTTTGGTTCCTTGGCCGCTTTGCGGGCTTCTTTTTCTATTTTTTTCTGAGCCTTTTCGACATTTTTGTCGTCCGTAGCTATCGAGTCGATGGTAGCCAGAACCCTGTCAATGCTGTCGGCCGTGAACGTTGCGACGGTGCCCGTGTCGTGTCTGGTGCCGTCATGTGCGGCCGCGTCCAGACTGCCAATCGACAGTATCAACGCGGTCACCGATACACGCAGTGCGGATATGATGTTGCTTCGTTTCACTTTCCGCCGCTTGTTTTTATCCGTTGTTCACGCTGTCGAGAGCGTTCATTATCCGTTCGAGTTCTTCCTCGTTGGCGAACGATATGCTTATTTTCCCTTTTCCCTTGGGCGAGCATGTCATTCTGACATCGGTCTTGAAAAATCCCGCCAGTCTGTCTCTGAGTGCTGTGAACTCTTCGGGCATCTGTGCTTTAGCCGCTATCCTTTTCTTTGCCGTCTGCACGTCTTGCCCGTTTTTGAGCATATTGACCATCTCCTCGACTTTCCTCACGGAGTATCCGTTCTTCTGTATCTCTTTGAATAACTTTATCTGCACGCTCGGACTGTCTATTGCCAGTAACGCTCTTGCGTGTCCCATGTCAATCTCTTTGTTCTTGAGAGCCATCTGAACCTGTGCCGGCAACTTCAGCAGCCGCATGTAGTTGGTCACCGCCGCACGGCTTTTTCCCACCCGCTCGGCGATTTTTTCCTGTGTCATGCCTGTTGTTTCCGACAGGTGCTCGTATGCGAGCGCTATCTCGATAGCGTTCAGGTCCTCACGTTGTATGTTCTCCACGAGAGCCATTTCCATCACGCTCTCGTCCTCCACTGTGCGGATATATGCCGGAATGGCTTTCAGCCCGGCCCTTTGGGATGCCCTCCAACGGCGTTCGCCGGCTATTATCTGATATTTCCTGTCAGCTGTCTGTCTCAGTGTGATAGGCTGTATGATGCCTATCTCGCTGATGCTGTGGGCCAGTTCGTTGAGTGCGTTCTCGTCAAATTCGCGTCTTGGTTGGTTGGGGTTCGGCTCTATCAGCTCCACGGCTATCTCGCTCAGGTTCGACGAACCTTGAGTGTGTACCTCTCCCGTGTCTATCAATGCGTCAAGTCCCCGTCCGTTTCCGATGTCGTCGAGTCCCCGTCCGAGTACGCTCTTATTGCTGTATTTCTTGTGTACTGCCATTGTTATTGTCGTCAGTTCACGGACTGCCCGCAGGCTGTGTCAGTCTGCCTGTCGTCCGCTCACGATATGATAATAGGGTTTACTTGTTCTTGTTGATAATCTCTTTTGCCAGCGCAAGGTGGTTCTTGCTGCCTGTCGAGTCTGCGTCGTAGAGGATGACCGGCAGTCCGTGGCTCGGGCTTTCGCTCAGTTTCACGTTTCGCTGTATCACCGTCTTGAACACAAGCTCCTGGAAATGCCGCTTCACCTCGTCGTATATCTGGTTGGCAAGCCTGAGGCGCGAGTCGTACATCGTCAGCAGGAAGCCTTCTATTTCGAGCCTTGTGTTCAGCTTGCTCTTGATTATCTTTATTGTGTTGAGCAGTTTGCTGATTCCTTCGAGCGCGAAATATTCGCATTGCACGGGTATTATCACCGAATCGGCCGCCGTCAGGGAGTTTACCGTGATGAGTCCGAGCGATGGGCTGCAATCTATCAGTATGTAGTCGTATTCGGCCCTGATAGGCTCGAGCAGTTTTTTTATCACTTTCTCCCTGTCTTCGAGATTGAGCATTTCTATCTCCGCTCCCACGAGGTCGATGTGGCTCGGTATGATGTCGAGTCCGTCAATGTCGGTGGTGTATATGGCGTCGCGCACGTCTGCGTGAGAGATTATGCATTCATATAGCGAGCAGTCCACCTGCTTGATGTCGACTCCGAGTCCGCTCGATGCGTTGGCCTGCGGGTCTGCGTCAACCACTAACACGTTTTTCTCTAACGTGGCGAGCGATGCCGCCAGATTGATGGTGGTGGTCGTTTTGCCTACGCCGCCCTTTTGATTTGCTAATGCGATTATTTTTCCCATTTTACGTGTTGCCACATGGTGATGGCTTTTTGATTTGCTTGCAAAGTTACATATTTTATATGAGAAAATGCCATTTATGGTGCTTTTTTAGTAATTTTGCACAATAAACGATAATAAGATTTATGGAAAAAGAGAAACCTTTGATATTGATTTCAAACGACGACGGCTACCACTCCAAAGGGTTGCGCAGCCTTATAGACATGCTCAGCCCGATTGCCCGGCTGCTCGTGTGTGCTCCCGAGTCGGGGCGCAGCGGATTTTCGTGTGCTTTCTCTGCGGCCGAGCCGTTGCGGTTGAAGCTGCGCCGAAAGTGGGACGATGTTGAGGTGTGGTCGTGCAGCGGCACACCTGTCGACTGCGTGAAAATTGCTCTGAGCCAGCTTTGCGGCGGACGGCGTCCCGACATGGTTGTCGGGGGCATCAATCATGGCGACAACGCATCCGTGAACACGCATTACTCCGGCACTATGGGCGTTACGCTCGAAGGGTGCATGAAATATATCCCATCCGTGGCTTTCTCGCTGTGCGACCACAGTGATGACGCGGATTTCACGCCGATGTCGGATATTGTAAAAAAGATTACAAAACAGGTGCTTGCCGAAGGGTTGCCGACTGGTGTATGTCTGAACGTGAATTTCCCGCTTGGCGACTCTTACAAAGGTGTGAGAATATGTCGTATGGCACGGGGTACGTGGGGTAATGAGGTCGTGAAATGCCGTCATCCACGCGGATATGACTATTATTGGATGACCGGTGAATATACAAACGACGAGTCGGAAGCCGAAGATACGGACAACTATGCGCTCACCCATGGATATGTGGCCGTGACGCCGACGCGGATAGATGTCACTGCTTATGAATTTTTTGAACAGATAAAGGGCTGGAACATCCAATGAGATACTATCTGATAGCGGGCGAGGCGAGTGGCGACCTGCATGCCTCATGCCTCATGCATGCCCTGAAACGCCACGACCGGCAGGCGGAGTTCCGCTTTATCGGTGGCGACCTTATGGCTGCCGAGGGCGGCACTTGCGTGCGCCATTACCGTGAATTGGCCTATATGGGTTTTGTTCCCGTGCTGAGACATCTTCCGACGATACTCGGAAACATGCGGATGTGCAAGCGCGATATTTCCGAATGGCATCCCGATGCCGTCATTCTAATCGACTATCCGGGATTCAACCTCTCGGTCGCGAAGTTTGTTAAGGCTCATACCGACATACCCGTATACTATTATATTTCACCGAAAATATGGGCATGGAAGGAGTATCGTATCAAGAGCATCAGGCGGGATATAGACAGGATGTTCTGCATACTGCCGTTTGAGGTGGACTTTTATGAAGGCAAGCATAATTACCCGATAGACTACGTGGGCAATCCGACTGTTGCGGAGGTTGACTCGTTTCTCGCTTTTCACGACCCGGCCGATGCCCTTTCAGACAAGCCTGTGATAGCGTTGCTGCCAGGTTCGCGCCGTCAGGAGATTAAGGATAATCTGCCCGCCATGCTCGAAGCGGCTTCTGCATATAGCGATCGTTATGCCGTGATGGTGGCCGGCGCTCCTGGCATAGAGCCCGATTATTATCATCGGGTGATGGGAGGAGCAGGCCGTTCGGTCGACATTATTCACGGGCAGACGTACCGTCTGCTGGCGTGTGCTTCGGCAGCGGTGGTCACCAGCGGCACGGCCACGCTAGAAACCGCCCTTTTCGGTGTTCCGCAGGTGGTGTGTTATAAAACTCCGCTGCCACGGCTGGTGTCTTTCCTGCGCCGCCGTTTTCTGAAAGTGAAATATGTGTCGCTCGTAAATCTGATATGTGGCAGCGAGGTGGTGCGTGAGCTTGTGGCGTCGTCTTTCTCGGTGGCGAACATACGTGCCGGGTTGGGTGGCATATTGCCGGGCGGGGATGAGGCCGGACGCATGAAAGAAGACTATCGTGAGTTACGCCGGCGTCTCGGCACAGGAGACGCGGCCGACAACGCCGCGCGACTCATTGCCTGTCGTGTCGCGAAAAAATAAGCGGGACATCCGGATATGTGCAGCTGTATGCTGTTATTCTTTCGATGGTACTTTTTCATGTATCCGGACGTTTCTTTCTTTGTGGTTTCGCTTTTTGTTTTTTTACGGTCCGAACGCTTGTATACAGTCGTCCTGATATTGGTGTTTTGTAAATAAATATACATGTGCTTTCGTTTGTTGGCTTTTGCATAAATATGCGAAAATACATTACCTGATTACGGGATTTGGCTTTGATTTTTGATAATCAGACGGTTGCATGGGATTTTTACATGACTTTTTTACAACGGGATGGTCGTTGCTTCGCAATGGGATACCGGTTGCATTGCGTTTAGACGCTCGTTGCATTGCGTTTAGTATCCCGTTGCGAAGCAACGACTATCCCGTTGTGAGGCATAAATGCCCGATTATATGCAAAAAAGGCTCACGGCATGCAGTGCCGTGAGCCTTGATTTAAGGTTTCCGATATGTGCTTCGATGCACGTCTGATGTCGGGCGTGACACATTGTGCCGCGCAATATAATGTATGCGATGCCTAATCCGGAGGAAATTTTAATGACGTTTTCCTGGCTATGTCAAATATTATAGTCATATCAGAGTGCATGAATATGCGATTTCGCTCTTGTACTCTTTTTTGGTATAATGTGTGTTTGTAAATATTTATCATGGTTGTTCTCGCTGCTTTTGTTGTTTTCATTTCATAAAGATAACATGAAAAGATGACGAAAGCAAGCCGGACGGCGATACACATCACGATACATGTCACGTGATATGCCAATGTCGTTTTTAATTTGGGGATATAAATAAATGGCGATTGTTTTTCTTATTTTCTCTTTTTTACTTTGTTTTTGCGCCATTTAATTGTGTAATAATTTCCGAATATCGTTATTTCTTCGTATATTTGCTGCATAAAAATAAAATAAGACCATGAATAAGGCTATAGAGACAGTGGGGAAACAGTGCCAATCGCTCACCAGACTCGACTGGTGGTTGTCGTGGACAGGCATCTTTGTGGGGTGCGCCGTCATGGCGGCCGGCTTCGTGTATTTCATAAACCCTTATAATATTGTGCCAGGCGGGGTATATGGGGCGAGCATCGTTATGCACAATCTGTTTCCGAGTATACAGGTGGGCACGTTCGGATATATGTTCGACATACCGTTGCTCGTGCTCTCAATGATGTTTCTCGGGGCCAAGCTCGGCTCGCGGACTATTGTGGCCGCTCTTTCCACTCCGTCGATAATGAATGTGATGTCGCGTCTGAGCTATCCCACGCAGGATGCTCTCGAAAGGCTCGACCCGGCATTGCTGCTCGGCGGGAGCGTGGATATGACAGACCATCTGATGCTCACGAGCATTGTCGGAGCCACGTTGATAGGTATCGGTTGCGGCATCGTGGTGCGCAGCCATGGTACTACGGGCGGCAGCGATATTGTGGCGATGATACTTCAAAAATACTGCCACATACGTTTCTCGACGGCCATACTCATGGTAGACGCCGTTGTGGTGCTCTTCGGGCTGGTGGTAATCGGATTCGGAGTCGGCAGCACGGACGACAGTGTCACTCCGTCTTGGCATCTGTCATTTTATTCGTTGATAGCCATTTTCGTTACGTCACGTGTGCTGGCTTATGTCATCAACGGTGCCAAAGACGACAAATTGCTATTCGTTATAAGCAAGAAGGAGATGGTGGAGTTGCATCGTTTTATTCTCAAAGACCTCGACCGTTCGGCTACTCTGATAAAGAGCAGCGGCCTTTATACGGGTGCAGACAAGGAGATGCTTTTCCTTGTGGTGAGCCAGAAGGAAGTGACGGCGGTGAAAAGCAAGATAAAAGAGGTGGATCCCTGTGCGTTTGTGGTTGTCACCGACGTGTACGATACGTTCGGCGAGGGTTGGAAACAGCTTCCATCGGCCGGGGAGTTGCAGCCGGAGTAGTTTTTGTTTTTGAGGAGTCAAGCAGTTAAAGAAGTTATCGCAGGCGTGAGCCTGCGATAACTTCTTTAACTGCTTGACTCCTCAGAAGAACAGCGTCAGCGTATAAAGATATACCACTGCCGCGGGTATAGCGAGCAGCGAGGAGTCAAACCGGTCGAGCATTCCGCCGTGACCGGGCAGTATGGAACCGCTGTCTTTTATGCCAATAGTGCGTTTGAAGAGGCTCTCCACCAAGTCGCCCCATGTACCGAATACGACTACGGTAAGTCCGAGGCCAATCCATTGGAACATGTCAAGCCGAAGATCATTCACTCCATATTTTTCGGTTAAGTGCCAAATGCCGGCAGCGGCGGCCATGACAACGATGGCACCGCCAACCGAGCCTTCCCAGCTTTTTCCCGGACTGACCCGCGGAAAAAGTTTGTGGCGGCCTAAGAGCGAACCGAAACAATATGCCCCGGTGTCGTTCAGCCATAGAAACACGAAAACGCTTAGCGGTATCAGGTATGTATATGCCACTCCGTCGGCCGTCGCCCTGAACGCAAGCACGTTGAGGAGCGAGAACGGCAGGGCGGTATACATCTGGCTCATCATAGTGTATGCCCAGTTGTTTATCGGGTCGGCGTTCTTGGCGTAAAGTTCTGCCACGAGCAGGTATATTATAGTGAGCAGATATGGGATAAATACGGTGGACGGTGTCAGGCCGCTGCAAAAGCCTGTCATGGCGAAAAACAGGTATACACCGGCTACCGTACAGATAAACCTGTTGGTGTCGACACCGTCACGTTCGTTTACAAGTCCGGTAAACTCCCATACGGTCAGTCCCGTGATTAAGGCGAAAAGGAGTGCCATCGCCGTGGGATTTATAAAGCATACCACGATTGCTGCCACGAATAATACACCGGTAATGGCGCGAACTATAAAGTTTTTCATTTGTTGTTCTGTTATTTGTTCGGTTGCTTTTATTTGCCGTTCTCTTTTTCGTCGCTGCTGTTTCCGGTTTCTGATTTAGCGGCCAGTCTGGCTTCCGCCTCTCTCGCCAGCTCCTCGGCACGGCGTTCAGCCATGGCCTCGGCCTCTGCTCTTTGTTGCGCTTCGAGCAGTTCCTCGGCACGGCTTGCCCACGGGCGCTTGCCGAAAATGTTCTCCACGTCTTCTGCAAATATCACTTCGCGGCTCATCAGGAGGTCGGCCAGTTTGGCGTGGCCGTCTTTGTGCTCTGTGAGTATTCTCTTCGCTCTGTCGTATTGCTCGTTGATCATTTTGAGAACCTCGTCGTCCATAATCTTCGCCGTAGTTTCGGAGTACGGCCGTTGCAGGCTGTATTCGTTATTGTTGTAATAGCATATGTTGGGCAGTTTGTCGCTCATTCCTGCGTATGCAATCATTCCGTAAGCACTCTTCGTCACCCTTTCGAGGTCGTTCATGGCTCCGGTCGATATAAGGCCTGTAAACAGTTCCTCGGCGGCGCGGCCTCCAAGGGTGGCACACATCTCGTCGAGCATCTCTTCCTTGGTGGTGATGGCGCGTTCCTCAGGCATATACCATGCAGCCCCGAGCGCTCTGCCACGCGGGACGATGCTTACTTTGACAAGCGGATTGGCGTGTTCTGTGAACCAGGATATAGTCGCGTGTCCGGCCTCGTGTATGGCGATGGTGCGTTTTTCTTTCTCGGTCATTATCTTGGTCTTCTTCTCCAATCCGCCGATAATGCGGTCTACAGCATCCAGGAAGTCTTGTTTGCCTACGGTCTTGCTGTTGTGGCGTGCAGCGATAAGGGCCGCTTCGTTGCATACATTGGCAATGTCTGCGCCAGAGAATCCCGGTGTCTGTCGTGCGAGATAGTCCACATCTACGCTTTCATCTATTTTCAAAGGTCTCAAATGAACCTTGAATATCTCCTTGCGCTCGCTCAGATCCGGTAAGTCTACGTGTATCTGACGGTCGAAACGGCCGGCTCTTAATAGGGCTGAGTCGAGCATGTCTGCACGGTTCGTGGCGGCAAGGATGATTACCCCGCTGTTCGTTCCGAAGCCATCCATTTCCGTGAGCAGGGCGTTCAGTGTGTTCTCGCGCTCGTCGTTGCCTCCCATTGCCGGGTTTTTGCTGCGCGCGCGTCCAACGGCGTCAATCTCGTCGATGAATATTATGCATGGCGATTTCTCTTTGGCCTTGCTGAAAAGGTCTCTTACACGGCTTGCGCCGACACCTACGAACATCTCTACAAAGTCTGAGCCGCTCATCGAGAAGAACGGTACTCCGGCCTCGCCGGCCACCGCTTTGGCAAGGAGGGTCTTTCCTGTACCGGGGGGGCCCACAAGCAAGGCGCCCTTAGGTATCTTTCCTCCGAGTTCGGTATACTTCTGAGGGCTTTTCAGGAAGTCGACGATCTCCTGCACTTCCTGTTTGGCTCCGACCTGTCCGGCCACGTCTTTGAACGTGATATTCATCTCGCCGCCTTTCTCGTACATCTTCGCACGGCTTTTACCCACGTTGAAGACACCGCCCGGTCCGCCTCCAGAGCCTCCGCTCATGCGACGCATGACGAAGACCCATAGGAACACGAGGAATGCTATGGGCAGCAGGTTGAACAGCAAGGAGGTGAACAGGTCGCTCTTTTTCTTGTTGTCGTAGCTGAAGTCTCCCGTGAACTTTTTTTGTTTGCGAGCCTTTGCCACGAACTGTTCTATCTGATCCGTTGAGCCTATCTGCACCGTGACGGACGGCTCTTTGCCGGTCTGGTCGACACCCTGCTTGAACACGTCGCGTATATATTGCGGTTTGATGTACATGTCAAGGACATTCTGTTCTTTATTAACCACAATTTTAGAGGCATATCCTTTCATCACCATCACTTCAAACTGGTGATATGAGGTTTCGGTTTTGATGCTTGAATTGCTTCCTCCATTAGTGAGAAACATTACTCCGAGGACAATCAATGCAATGGCGTAAATCCAACCCATATTGAATTTAGGCATGTTCATCTTGGGGTTGTTCTGGTTGTTTTTATCCATAATGAATTTGGTGTTCTGTTGTGTCAGTCTATATCGGGGATGTTTGTTATGTCGGCATCTTCCCATAAATGTTCCAGGTCGTAATACTCGCGGACATCCGGCAGGAAAATATGTACGAGTACGTCGGCATAATCCATCGCCACCCATTGTGCGTTGTTTAGTCCGGCTACCTTTATCGGCTTCTCGCCGCTCTCTATTCTTGTCATTTCGCTTACGGAGTCGGCTATGGCCTCGACTTGAGCCGGCGACGAGCCTTGGCAAATTACGAAATACTTACAGATTGTACCGTCGATATTGCTTAGATCGGCAATTACGATGTTGCTTCCTTTCTTTTCCTGAATACCTTTTGTTATTGTCTGTACTAATTGCTTTGTCTGTTCCATTTATATAATAATGTATGATTATTTTATTGCCATATATGTGGATTCCGGTGGAAATCCGTATTAACCTGGCCGGACGCTGCTTGATTAAAGTTGCTGAGCCGCAGATTATTTTATGCAAAGGTAATGTAATTAGCTATGACGGCAAAATAAATTGGGATTTATTAGCAATTTTGCACCTTGTATAATTGTATGGATTTAAGAAAAAAATACCTGTTATTGGGTGTTTAAGGAAAAAAGACGTCGAAAAATTTTGTTGGTTTATGAAAAATTGCTACCTTTGCACACGCAAACAGATAAGCGATTCCGAAGCGAACAATATTGGGATATGGTGTAATGGTAACACTACAGATTCTGGTCCTGTCATTCTTGGTTCGAGTCCGAGTATCCCAACACGTTAAGAGGCAAATGAAGCATAAACCGCTCATTTGCCTTTTAACGTGTTTATAGGTTTGTCGTGAAAGAAGGGGGCGGACTGACCAGGAAGTGCCGGGCATTTTTTTTGTAGCACGTTTGTTTGTCTTTTCTGTGTTTGTGGGCTTTATTTCGTATTATGGCAGTGCGCTTTAGAAATATAGGCCATGGATTTTCTTGTGAGTCATGACAGGCTTGATGTACGTTGAAAATATGTGATTCCGGAAAGATCATTCTGATAAATGGTGATGTACCAGAGGGGTATGAAAAAATAAATGCGCAAGTATCCGTAATGGGATTACTTGCGCATTTATGTCTTAAAAGACACAGCTTGTGTATCGTTTGCAAAGTGTCTTGGACACAATATTACGGTATATATCCGTTATTGCATATCTTTTTATGCTCTGTTCTCGGCGTCAATGGCCTTGATTTTCTCTCGCACAAGATTCATGTCGTCTTTCAGTTTCTGGACCTTGCGGTTCATCTCGTCAATCAGGCTGTTGCCTTTCTTGCTGCTGGCGTTGAGGAAACCGAGATTGTTCTCGTATGTCTGAACCTCATTTTTGATTGCCTCATACTGGCGCATGAGTCTTGCTCGTTCGTTGTCAAGTGCGTTCTCGCCTTGCTCTGCCACGTTCTTTATTTTGTTTTTGAAGTTGGACAGGCGTCTGCGGGCACTGCTGATATTAAGCTCTTTGTACAGTTGGTCTACCACAGCGTGGAACTCATCGTACAGTTTGTCTTTCTCCTTATATGGTACATGACCTATCGAATTGTATTCCTCGATAAGTTTCTGCACCGCTTCCTGGGTGCGTTCCGCCCCTTCTTCGGTCAGGGCTTTGAGTCGCTCGATGACTCCGCGCTTTTTGTCAAGATTGTCGTGTTCCTCTTTATGCTGGCCGGATGTGGCGGCATTGCGCGCTTCGAAGAAATGGTTGCATGCCCCGAGAAATTCTTCCCATAGCTGATCGCTGATTTTCTTGGATACCATGCCGATGGTCTTCCATTCTTTTTGCATGGCGATGAACTTGTCGGTGGTCGACTTCCAGTCAGTGCTGTCTTTCAAGGCATTGGCCTTTTCGATGAGCGCGCGTTTCTTGTCGGCATTCTCTTTGAAAGTATCTTTCAGATTCTTGAAGTATTCTGCCTTGCGGCTGAAAAAGTCGTCGCATGCAGTGCGGAAACGTTCGAATATCTTGACGTTCATCTTCTGCGGAGCGAAACCTATCGTCTTCCATTCCGTCTGTATGTCGATGATCTCTTTCGTATGCTTGTCCCAGTCTGCCGAACCTTTGTTCTCTTCTGCGGCAATAGCCTCTACTTTCTCGCAAAGGGCCGTCTTGCGTGCGAGGTTGTCTTCCTCCTTGGCGCGCAAGTCCTCGAAGTGCTGCTGGTGGCGCTTGTTGATCACAGTGGACGCAGCTTTGAAGCGTGTCCATATCTCATCGCGCAACTCTTTTGCCACGGGGCCTGTCTCGCGGTATTCCTGATGCAGTTTCTGCAGTTGGTGGAACGCGCTGATGAGGTCTTCTTCGTCTGCCAGTTTCTCGGCGGCCTCGCACAGGCGTGTCTTTATTTCGAGATTTTTCTTGAAGTCGTATTCGCGCGCCTCGCTGTTCAGTTTCAACAGATCGTAGAATTGCTCCACATACAACTGGTAGCTGCGCCATACCTCATTGGCTTTTGCGGCTGGAATGCTTTTGATTTCTTTCCATTCCTGTTGCAGTGCCTTGAAATCCTGATATGATTTATTGGCCTCCTCGGGCGAGGTGGCCATTGTTTTGATTTTCTCTATTATGTCGAGCTTCTTTTGCAGGTTGGCTTCTTTCTCGGCCTCCTGCTCCTTGAATATGCGTGCGCGTTTTTCCTTGATTATGGTCATCTCGGCTTTATATGCCTCTTCATCCTCGTCAGGGGTTATCTGATAGCTCTCCGGGTCGCCTCCTCCGTCGATGTATGCTTTTAGTTTGGCTTCGCGTTCGGCGATGTGCAGTTTGTAGAACACTGTTTTCAGGTAGTCCACTTCGTCTTTCGACGGTGCTTCGTCACCGTGAGCCAGTTCCTTCACTCTGTCGAGCACTTCTTTTTTCGTGGCATACGTCTTCTTCTCTGCTGCCGGTTCGGCCGCAACGGGCTGTTCTGTTGCTATTGTTTCTTCTGTCTTACCCACTTCGAGGATTTTGTCTTGAGAGTCCATCATTTAAACTTGTTTTAGTTTATGATTCGGTTGTTTCTTGTTAAATCATTCCGGTTTGCGGCCGAAATGTTTATTATTTTCTGCGCAAACTTAATTAAAAATATTGTAAACTCAGAATTTTTCTGTCGCTTTTTTTGTTTTAACCGTCAAATGAGGCGTTTATGGCGGAAAATCCACCAGAATACGCCTGATATCGTGCAGGAGAGCACAATGGCTATCACAAATCCGTACTTGGTTGTCTCCATGCCGTTGAGCAGGTTCATTCCGAACAAGCTTGAGACCAGCGTGGGAACCATCAGGATGATAGACACCGAGGTAAGGGTACGCATCACGGTGTTCATGTTGTTGTTGATGATGCTCGAATAGGTGTCCATTGTCGATTCGAGGATGTTCGAATATATGTTGGTCGTTTCCCGTGCCTGTGCCATCTCGATGTTAACGTCTTCCATCAGGTCGGCATCCAGTTCGTCTATTTGCAGCTTGAATTTCAGTTTCGACAGCAGCGTCTCGTTGCCTCGGATGGAGGTGATGAAGTATGTCAGTGAGTCTTGCAGGCGGCTTAGGCCTATGAGCGACTCGTTGTTCACCTCGCGGTCAAGGTTGCGTTTGGCTTTCTCTATGAGGCTGCTTATCTGTTTCAACCTTTTCAGATACCACACGGCCGACGACAGGAACAGCCTGAATATCATGTCGACATGGTCTGTGAAGCCTTCGCCGCGTTTTTGCTGGAAACTGACGAAATCGATCATCATGTTGGTCTCGTAGTAGCATACCGTGATAGTCACATCCCGTTTATGGATTATGCCCAGCGGCACTGTCGTGTATGGCGTGCGCGAGCGTATCTCCTTTACGTATGGTATACGGAGGATTATGAGCATCCAGCCGTCGTCGTACTCATAGCGGGCACGCTCGTCGGTATCGCTGATGTCTGAAAAGAAGTAGTCGGGGATTTTAAATCTTTCTTCCAGTTCTTGTTGGTCGTCCTCGGTGGGACATGTCACTTGTATCCAGCAGTTGGGCTGCCATTCGTCAATGGTGCTCAGTCCATTGGTAGTGTTCCAGTATGTTTTCATTTTGCCAATCCTCCATGATTTGATTAACGAGCATGGGGATGGCCGTGATAAGCGATCCTGATGCTCTTACAAGTTTAAGTTTTCCGAGTGATAATCGTCCATATTTCCGTTAGAATTGATTTTATCGCTGCAAAATTAGTAAAAAATACCCGTAAACAGAAGCGGTGGGTATGTTTTTTATGTGCTTCGGCGCTTTTTTTGTTTTTCTGCGCTACATGTGATGTGTTCCGGTCGCTCCGCCGTTGTCATAATCCGTTGTTCTTTTAAACGTTATGATGACGGATAATCTGTAAAAAGAAAAAACGGATGCGAGAGTGCCGATAGCCTCCTGCATCCGTTTGGGATTGTATTTCATTCCGTTACTTCACCGGAACTTCTTTCAATGCCTTTTTCAGCAGTTCATAGAACGGCTCCACTGTCTCTATCATGGCACGCTCGCTTGTGGTGTGCGGAGAACGCATCGTCGGACCCATGGATACCACGTCGAGGTTTGGATACTTTCCGAGGATGATAGAACATTCCAGTCCGGCATGGTCGACCTGTACTATTCCGTCTGTGCCGTTCAGCTCCTTGTAAGTGCGGAGAAGCAGGTTGAGTATCTCACTGTCGGGGTTCGGATCCCATCCACCGTAGCTTCCGGCTGTCTCCACCTTCATTCCTGCCATGTTGAAGCAGCTTTCCAGCATTGTGGTCACATAGTCTTTCATGTCTTCGCGGGCACTGCGCGGCAGTGCTTTGATGAGCGCTTTGCCGCCTTCGATATCTATTATGGCGAGGTTGCTCGATGTCTCCACCACGTCGGGATATAACGGTATCATGCGTATTACTCCGTCGTGGCAGGCATATATGGCGTTCACCAGGTTGTCTTGTATCTCTACCGGTACTTCGGTCTTCGGTGTCTCGACATCTTCTGCGTAGAACTCAATGCCGCTCTCGATACCCTTGTACTCGTCTGTGAAGTCTTCTTTCCAGTCTTCCACGAGCTCTTTCAATGCGTCAACATTTTCTTTGGGCAGTGTGAGCACGACCTCGGCCTTGAACGGGATGGCATTGCGCATGTTGCCGCCGTGCCATGAAGCCAGACGTGCCTCACACTCGGCGATGGCTTCACGCACGAAGCGCACCATCAGTTTGTTGGCGTTTCCGCGGCCTTCGTGTATTTCAAGTCCTGAGTGTCCGCCTTTCAGCCCTTTCAGGGTTATACGCACGGCGGCATCGTCGGTGTCTGTCTCGGTCTCTTTGTAGTCGAGTGTGGCGGTCACGTTGATGCCTCCGGCACTTCCGATGACAAACTTGCCCCATGTCTCTGAGTCGAGGTTTATGAGGATGTCACCGTTCAACTCACCTTCCGGCAGGTCGTTGGCGCCATACATTCCGGTCTCCTCATCGGCGGTGATGAGCGCCTCTATCGGCCCGTGTTCCAGCGTCTTGTCTTCCATAATGGCCATAATGGCCGCCACTCCGAGTCCGTTGTCGGCTCCGAGAGTCGTTCCTTTGGCTTTCACCCATCCGTCTTCTATGTATGTTTCAATGGGGTCTGTTTCGAAATTATGAGTGCTTTCCGGTGCTTTCTGCGGCACCATGTCCATGTGCGCCTGCAGTATGACACCCTTCCGGTCTTCCATTCCGGTGGTGGCGGCCTTGCGCATCACTATGTTCTGTGCCGGATCTTTGAATGCTTCCACTCCGGCCTGCTTGGCAAAGTCGAGCAGGAATTGTTGCACTTGTGCGAGATGTCCCGACGGGCGCGGCACTTTTGTCAGTGCGTCGAAGTTGCGCCATACGCATTCGGGTGCCAGGTTTTTGATTTCGTTCATGATGATTGTTCTTTTAAAGAGGATTTCGAGGCTCGATATTCGTGTAGTGGTAGTGGGGAGCCGGTAGTGTGACATCGTGTTGTCTTCATTCCGTATTTTATGTTTGTTCTCCCTTTTTCTCCTTTGTTATATGATCCTTTCGTCTCTCTTGGTTAATATTATAATTTTGAGATCTGCTCCGTAACGGTCTTTGGGGCTCGTCAATAACTGTTCATGTTATTATTTTTTTTCTTCGGCGTAATTCTTTTCTTTATCGGGAATGTATCATTTCATAGAGTCATTACCGTTGTTTTTTTGCTTACGCTTGTGATGGCTGGCGGTCAGTTCTTGAATATGTTTGGAGACTGTGTGTCGTTCGGTTATTGTCATACAAAGACATATCCCCGTTCTCGCTCCCGCTTCTCACTTTCCGAAAATCATCTCTCGGTTTTCGATATGCGAGTAAATGCCAATGCCCCCCAGGCCCATACACCCAGCAATATAACCAGCATCGTCTGCACGGTGTGTACTATAAGCACGAAGTACAGTGCTTTTTCTTCCGCTACGCCGTAGAGTATAAGCATCGTCTTGACGGCAAAATGCCATGGTCCGGCACCGTTGGGAGTTGGAACCACGACGGCTATGCTGCCAACCACGAATGTCACCAGGACGCAGGCCATGCCAAGGTTGGCGGTAAAGTCAAAGCAGAAGAAAGTCAGGTAGTAGTGCAGAAAATAGCTCGCCCATATCCCGATCGTGAGCAGGGCGAACAGCGGTACGTTGCGTACATGCCTCATCGACAGCACACCCTGCCATATTCCGCTGAGCGTTGTCTTCACCTTATTATATATCGAGAGCTTCCTCATCAGCACGTGCAGCAGCCAGCACGCGGCTATTCCGCATACAGCCGTCACGGCATAGCCCACGGGCGAGAATCCGCTGAGTACTGAGTCTATGCTCGTTCCCGTCTCGTCGAAAAAAGTGTTGAACACCCTCAACTGGAAAATAAGCGTCAGGCCGCAAACTCCCATCACCACGAGCGAGTCGATGGCACGTTCTGTCACTACCGTGCCCAGCGCCTTGGCAAACGACACTCCGTCGTATCTTTTAAGTACGCCGCAACGTGTGAACTCGCCGATGCGCGGCACAAGAAGGCTTGCGGCGTATGAAAGGAAAACCGAGTTGACACATGTGCCCATTCTCGGACGCTCTCCAAGAGGCTCAAGTGCCTGTCTCCACCGCCATCCGCGGAATGCCTGTGCCAGGATGCCGAAAGGGAAAGAGAGCAACATCCACGTCCAGTCCATCTCCTCAAGCATGAACAGGCCTATGCGCTTGAAGTCGAACCCGCGATACATCCAGTACAGTATGGCTCCACCGAGTACAAGCGGCAGCAATATCTTGACTGTGACATTCGTAATCTTCCTGATTTCCATATCATCTGCAAAAATACATTATTTTAACCGGAAAACAAAGAAAAAAACAGTCAAACACGGTGTAGCGGCGCCGCTCCTTAACTCCCTTTAACTCCCCGAAGCCGTGCTGTTCGGAAATTAAGCATTACCTTTGCCTGCGAATTATGAAGCAAGTAAGACCAAAGAAAAACCTCGGCCAGCACTTCCTGACCGACCTTAACATAGCCAGGCGCATAGCCGACACGGTAGACGCGTGTCCCGAAATCCCGGTGCTCGAAGTGGGGCCAGGCATGGGGGTGCTCACCCAATATCTGATGGAGAAACCAAGGCCGGTGAAGGTTGTCGAGATAGACACGGAGTCGGTGGAGTATCTGCACGCCAACTTCCCACGCCTGAGAGACAATATCATAGGGGAGGATTTTCTGCGTATGGATCTCAACACACTCTTCGAAGGCCGGCGGTTTGTGCTCACGGGTAATTATCCCTACGACATATCATCGCAGATATTCTTCAAGATGCTCGACAACAAAGACCTCATCCCTTGCTGCACGGGTATGATACAGCGTGAGGTGGCACTGCGCATGGCTTCTGCCCCGGGATGCAAGGCATACGGCATACTGAGCGTGTTGACGCAGGCATGGTATGACGTGGAGTACCTGTTCACGGTAGACGAGAACGTGTTCAACCCGCCGCCGAAAGTCAAGAGTGCCGTGATACGCATGACACGCAACAACGTCACCGATCTCGGGTGCGACGAGAGGCTGTTCAAGCGGGTGGTGAAGACCGTCTTCAACCAGCGCCGCAAGATGCTCCGGGTCAGTCTTCGGCAGATATTCCCCGCCGGAACTGTGGCTTCCGACTTTTTCGAGCACGAGATAATGACGCTACGCCCCGAGCAACTCTCGGTGGAACGGTTTGTCGAACTGACAAATTTGGTGGCCGGCCGGTTGGAAGAAAGGCATGTCACAGAATGATATCGGGGTGTCTGCCACTCTTCGTTGTATATGGAAGTGTATCGTGATGAGATTTGTATTTCGTGATTTTATTGTGTAAATTTGTTGCCGACAACAAAACATTCAAACATATAAATCATGATAAATATTTACAAATATTCAGCCTGTTTAATCGGTGCGTACATGTTTTTGTGTATATTCATGTACTCATATGGTACTTTGATTTTTGACAAACCTCTTGCGGCTCATATCCCATAAGGGCGTTTGTTACATATTATATGTGCTGTTCGGATGCTCTGACATACCCATGCCTTACTCTCGGCATGTGATTTTTTCAGGATGTTTATTTGGAATTCATGCTCCCGGCGCTATGCGTCGGGAGTTTTTTTGTGTTGCGTCGAGCCGCTCGTTGGGTTCCATTCGGTATCTAAACGCAGTGTAACGGGATACTCGTTGGATTGCAACGAGTATCCCGTTGCAGTCTGACGGGTATCCGAATGCGGAAGAATGGTTCTTACGTTGTCGCATGCTTGTGTTTCTGTCAAAAAACAAAGTGTTTTTCTGGAGATTGCATTGTGTTTCCCGTATAAATATGCTTAAATCGCAATCGAGGATATTTTGATATAATGTTTACAAATTCCATATATTTGATTTATGATGGCCGGTGGCATACACCTGTCTTGATTTTAACTTATGGAATAAAGAGTAAAAATAAATACAAAATCTTTCATATATAAAATGTGTTTGTTTATATATTTTTTCGTATCTTTGCCACCGGTTGTCACGGTCTTTGCGAGACAGTGATGACGTGGTGGCTGATTGACAGCTTTTGATAAATAAAACAATCATGCCGCCGAATGACATGACGGACAGTATCGAAATTTTCGGCATTCGTCTACGTAAGAAATTGTAACGCATTGTTTATCAGTACTTTACTTATTAAGTGCGGATATGGCGGAGGAGTATCCTCAAATCATGAAAACCTTTACTCATCATAATGTCAGACGTTGGTACGTACTCACGTTACCGACATCTCACAGGGGCGGAGCGCGCGGTCTGCAGCAGGAACTCGAAAGCAGGATACGCAATAACGAGCCTTTGTTCGAGTATTTTGCGCCGACATACGTCACAGGCAGGAACGTGAATGGCCGTGACGTGGAAGTGTGCAGGCCCCTGCTGTTCAACTACGTGTTCGTTCGCATGTCGGAACTGGAAATCAGACAGTTCAAACGACGACTTCCGCAATATAATTTTCTGCCACGGATAACAGTCGGCGGCAGAGCTACTTACCCGTACGTACAAGACTCGGCGATGGAAAACTTCATGTGCGTCGCCTCGGCATACTCCAACAACATTCCAGCATACGCCCCCGACCCGCAACGGCTGGCCAAGGGAGATAAGGTGCGTATAAAGGGCGGTCCGTTCGACGGGGTTGAGGCGACGATTGTCTGTTCGCCCGGAGCAGGTATGCGTGAGATTGTCGTTTGCGTTGACGACTGGCTGTGGGTGCCGCTGATGCACATCGCTCCCGGTCAGTACGAAGTGATATCATTCGGCAGGCAAGGCAAGCGGGCGTATGCCGGTCTCGACAACGAGCGCATACACTCGGGGCTGCACGACGCGCTGTGCCGCCGTCGGCGGGGTGTCGCTGTCACGCGGCACGATAGGGATTTGGCCGAAGAGGCCGTCAGAAACTATGCCTCACTCACTCTCGACACCGACGTGATGCGTGTCAAGCAACAATCGCTCCTGCTCATGGCCCATACCATATTGGGACACACTGCCGACTGTATGCGCATCATCGAGACGGCAAAACCATCACTCACGCAAATCAAGGCCGGCCAGTCGCGAGCCTTGCTCCTCGTCACCCTCTACGGCTGCACCGGCTCCCCTGTTTACCGAACACTTGCGCACACCATAATATCTCCGTGGCGCGAGGAACCGAACCCGAAAAAAAGCAAAGCCCGCCTCATCGCCAGGCTGGATGATTATGATGAGGTTCGGGGCGGAGTGATGGCTGATGAAATGTAGGGCATTGATATTGCGCTGTTTCAACCGGCATTGTTTGGCCGGATAATCAATAAATAGTAATTATTTGTTTGCTGATAATATCAGGTTATGGAAAAGCAAAGCCGCTTTTCTGTATATGTCTGTTGTTTTTTTATATTCAATCTGTTACATGATTTCTTGCTTTGCTCCGGTTGATAGTCATTCGGATTGTGAAAGTATTAATGGCTTATGAATTTTTGTATATTAAATAAAATCAGGAAAAGTTTAAGTAACGGTGATGTTAGAAGTATTGCCGTAAAGAAGAATATCGCAGGTTCATTGGTTTTGAAATGTGTCAGTATTTTAGTATCACTTCAAATCGTTCCGTTGACAATTGGTTATGTAAATCCAGCAAAATACGGTATTTGGTTGACATTAAGTTCCATCATTGCTTGGTTATCATATTTTGATTTAGGATTTGCGCATGGCTTCCGTAATCGCTTTGCAGAGGCGAAAGCAAAGGGAGATATAAAGTTGGCGAGAGAATATGTCAGTACTACATACGCAGTACTGTTTTTGCTGTTTTCTGTTATATTGACAATAACTTTAGTTGTTAATAGATATCTGGATTGGAGCAATATTTTGAACATAGATGGTATATACAATGATGAATTGCATATAGTATTTGGCTTGTTGGCTTGTTTTTTTTGCCTGAATATTGTGGGAAGTGTATTTACAACAATGTTAATGGCAGATCAGAAACCGGCATTGGCATCATTGATACAAACTGGAGGACAGGTATTGGCTTTGGGATGTATTTATATTTTGACAAAGATCACGTCAGGAAGTCTTGGAGCTCTTGCTTTTGCATTTTCAGGTATACCTTGTTTGTTGTTGATTTTGGTTTCCGTTATTCTGTTTAATGGGAAAAGGTATAAGGCGGTGTCGCCATTAATAAGTTATGTCCGTTTTTCATTGACTAAGAAGATACTGGGATTGGGCGGACAGTTTTTTGTAATAATGGTCTCTATGCTATTTATCTATCAGATTATTAATATCGTTTTGTCAAGAGTGGAAGGGCCTGAGGCCGTTACGCAGTATAATATTGCTTATAAGTATTTCAATGTATTGAATATGTTATTTACGATTATTCTTACTCCGTTTTGGTCTGCATTTACGGATGCATATACTAAACATGACTATAAATGGATGCGTAACATAGTAAAGAAGTTGGAAAAACTATGGCTTTTATGTATCCCCTCACTGATATTATTGGTATTGTGTTCTGATTTTTTGTATAAGTGGTGGATTGGCGATTCCATCGTAATTCCTTTTTCGTTATCTGTGTGTATGGCAATTTTTATTCTGTTTTATTCCAGTGCCAATCTTTATATGATTCTTATTAATGGAACAAGTAACGTTCGTCTGCAATTGATTATAAATGTATGTTTTGCTGTTATCTCAATACCTTCCATACATATATTTTGTCGTTTATGGGGAGTTCAAGGAGTTTTGTTTGTACCGACAATGACACTGATTGTATTGACATTAGTTGGTAAGATACAAATAATGAAAATCGTGAATAATACGGCAACGGGAATTTGGTTGCGATAGAAATTATTTATATGCTTTATAATTGGATAAAACATCTCATAAAGGTTCTGGTATTCAAATACAGGTGGAGAGGGAAATTGTTGTTTGATTACAGTTGTAAGATTTCTAATCGGTCTATATTTGAAGGAATGAATAAACTTTATGGAAATGTTGTGTTTGATGGGTATCTTGGAAAAGGGTCTTATATAGCAAGTAATTCCATGATTATAGGAAAAGTGGGGCGTTATACTTCGATAGCTTCTTGTTGTACGGTTATTTTGGGAATTCATCCTTATACATATCCTTATGTATCCACTTCACCCGTTTTTTTTTCTTTGTTGAAACAAAACGGGCATTCTTTTACAGAAAACCAGCTTTTTGTTGAGCATAACTATGCTGAAGGCAAGTATCCTGTGATTATAGGGAATGATTGTTGGATTGGCTATGGTGTCAAAATGGTAAGTGGGGTCAGAATAGGTGATGGGGCTGTTGTCTTGGCCGGATCTGTTGTTACGAAAGATATACCGCCTTATGCCATAGTAGGAGGCATACCGGCGAAAGTGATAAAGTATAGATATTCAGAGGAAGATGTTGCTTATTTATTGAATGTATGTTGGTGGAATAAAGATGTGGAATGGTTAAGAGAAAATACTCTTCTTTTTCTTGATATTGAAAAGTTGAAACAAAATTCTGATGTTGAATTGTAAATCATGAAAACTGAATTTGTTGAAAATTTATTTGTTATGTAACAATTATGGAATTGAAAAATTGTGACCAGAAAATAGATAATAGATTACTTGTTATTTTTATTATTATGATTATAGCTCTTGGAGGAGCTATAGAAGGATTTAACAGTCATTCTCTTAGGTTTAATAATTTATGGAATTTGATAATTCCAGTGATTTCAATCTATTATTTATATGTGGTAAGAATAAAGTTAGGTAGTATATTACCTTTGATTGTGGCTTTAGTTATTGTTCTTATATGGCAAATCGCTCTTTATTATAAATTTGATGGATATAATGTACTGGCAGGTCGAATATATGATGTGCTATTTGCTTTTATAATAATAAGAACATTAGGGATTAAAAAGTTCTTTTTTTATATTGAGACTTCTGTGGTTAAACTGACAAGGATAAGTTTGTTTTTATGGATTATAATTGTCATACTTCCGTCAATAAGGGATTTATTGTCCTTGTATAGTTTGCCTATATATTCAGTCAATACATGTGGTGGAACATGGGGATTTTGGGGGTTCGCAAGTAAACTGAGGGAAGGAGAGGGTGTCATAATACGTAATATTGGTTTTGCTTGGGAGCCGGGACGTTTTTCATCTATTCTTGTTATTACATTTTTGATACATCTATTTAGAAATAGATTTATGTTGTTCAAAAAATACTTTTGGGTGTTGCTATTAGGTATATTGAGTACTCAGTCGACAACAGGATATTTGACTTTCGGTGTTTGTTTGTATGGTTTGTTTATGAACAATAATGGCAAGAGATATAAAAAGGCTTTAAGTTATGGTATCTTAGGAGGATTTATTGGGTTATTCTTATTGGCTCCATTTATGTTGGATAAGATAAAATATGTGTTCAGTGAAGAGTCTTTTATTCAACAAGGGGCTGCAAACTGGTTTATTGAACAAGGAAAGGTTTATGTCCCTCAACGGTGGGAGGGATTGTATTTGGAATTTATGAATATACAGGATTCTCCATGGATTGGTTATGGAGATGATAAATCTTATTCTTATGTTCGCAATGTTTTGTTTCCCAAATTGGATATAAGGCTTTCAAATGGTTTATTGCAGATTATAGCAATGATGGGGATACCGTTAGGATTATTGTTGTATTTTTGTTTATATAAATCTTCTATATATATATCGAATTTATATAATGTAAAAGGACGTCTTTTAATATTTATAGCTGTTTGTACTATAAATATATCATACAATTTCTTTTTAGAACCGATATTTGTGGCAATAACTCTTTACTGCTTGTTTAGACCAAAATCAGATAGAATATACATACAAAGTAACATAATAAATAGTGGTAGGCGTTTTGAGTGTTAATAAGATTTATGCTTATGTGTATTTATGGGGATTATATGCATGAGTAATTGTTATAAGGTAAATAATTGGTGTATAATAGTTTTGTGAAAGTTATTCGAAAATAAAAAAATAAAAAAATAAATATGTTACCATTAGTGTCCACTAAAAAATCATAAGAGTACTTTGAAATTATTGAAATTCAA